>Ga0335077_10000277_pt1 | contig 54955 bp, 42 predicted proteins | sample Lox_Sample_31_FD_207151 | JGI IMG/M metagenome (GOLD analysis project Ga0335077, IMG submission 207151) | Soil microbial communities from Loxahatchee National Wildlife Refuge, Florida, United States - Lox_Sample_3.1 | ecosystem: Environmental > Terrestrial > Soil > Wetlands | place: USA... | reverse complement strand
TTACCGCGAGCTTCTCGCCATATTTTTTCAGAGCCACGATCCGACGCAGCTCAACCGGCAGGGTCCCGATTACGGGTCGCAGTATCGCTCGGCGATCTTTTTTCACGACGCCGAACAGGAAGCGGCCGCGCGCGAATCTGTGGCGGCGCTCGACAAGGCGGGAGTCTTCAAGCGCCCGATCGTGACGCAGATCGCGCCGGCAACGGATTTCTACCGGGCCGAGGACTATCACCAGCAATATTTCGAGAAGCAAGGCATCCGGGCCTGCCATCTTCCATAGATCGAGGGCTATTTCATTTACAGCACTTCGTTGACGCTCGATCAACGGCTAATGTAGTATTGTAGGGTTTTGGAGGAAACGGGCGGCACGCGCGCGGCATCATAATCAGTGTAATCCCGGGGCGCGGGGTAATTTGGGCGCGAGCGGCAAAGATCGGCAGCGGGTTCAGGGGATCGTCTTATTCATCCGTCCATACGTAACTAACTTCGAGGGGCGCCGGGGTGTCTATCCCGGCTGTTTGTGCTTGGGAACTCATAACGACGCATCGATCGATCTCGTCAGGGAGAAATATTGTGACGCTGGCTCTTGAGGAAAAATACGACCAGGTACGGCAACTCATCGCGATGGGCAAGGAGCGAGGCTACCTGCTCTACGATGAGGTGAACGATATCCTACCGGCCGAGGTTCACTCCTCGGAAGAAATCGACGATCTGCTCTCGACGTTCGAGCGGTACGGGATCGATGTGTACGAAGATCTCTCGACCGCGAAGGCGGCGCTTGCGGCGGCCGATTCCGCCGACACCGCTGAGCCTGCCGCCAAGGAAGAGGCCGCTTCGGAAGACGGCGATCTCGACCTCACGCCCGGAACTCTCGAGAAAACGAACGATCCGGTCCGCATGTACCTGCGCGAAATGGGCACCGTTCCGCTGCTGACGCGCGAAGGCGAAGTGGCGATCGCGAAGCGCATCGAGCGCGGGCAGCTGCTCGTGCTCAAGACCATCACGCGCGCCCCGCTGATCCTGAAGGAACTGTTGCAGGTGGGCGAAGACCTGCGCAACGGCTCGCGCTCGATCAAGGAAATCGTCCAGTTCGACGACGAAGAGCTGACCGAAGAAAAGATCGAAGCGAAAACCAAGGAAACCCTCAAGCAGATCGACAAGATCGCGAAGCTCTATCTGCAAGCCATGAAGCTGGCCGCGAAACTCGAGCGAGTCCCGCGGTCGAAGAAGCGGCCGTACCTGCGCGCTCGCTACGCCGTGGCGCGCACGCGCGTCGAGATGTCGAATCTGGTCCGCGAAATCGATTTCAACCCGCTCGAAAAGAAGCGGCTGATCGACAAGATTCACCAGACCGTCGAGCGCGTGCATTTCCTCGAGCGCGAGATCGTGAAGCTCGAGCGCCGCGTGGACGCGTCGAAGGCCGACGTGCAGGCCGAGGCGCGCAAGGATCTGCGGGCGCGCCGGCAGGAGCTGGGGGAAATCGAAATCGCGAGCGAAGTGAGCCCTCCGGAACTGAAGCGCGCGCTCCAGGTGATTCTTCGGGGTGAAGCGGAAGCGGAACAGGCGAAGAAAGAGCTGATCGAAGCGAACCTCCGGCTCGTCGTCTCCATCGCGAAAAAATACACGAACCGCGGCTTGCAGTTTCTCGACCTGATTCAGGAAGGCAACATCGGCCTGATGAAGGCCGTGGACAAGTTCGAATGGCGGCGCGGATACAAATTCTCGACGTACGCGACGTGGTGGATCCGCCAGGCCATCACCCGCGCCATCGCCGACCAGGCGCGCACGATCCGCATCCCCGTGCACATGATCGAGACGATCAACAAGCTCGTGCGCACGCAGCGGCAGCTGGTGCAGGAGCTCGGACGCGAGCCCACCTCGGAAGAGATCGCGAAGCGGATGGATATTCCGGTCGCGAAGGTGCGCAAGATTTTGAAGATCGCGCAGGAGCCGATCTCGCTCGAAACTCCGATCGGCGAAGAGGAAGATTCGCATCTCGGGGATTTCATCGAGGACAAGGCCGTGGTGTCGCCTTCGGACGCGGTGATCAACCTGAGCCTGAAGGAGCAGACTTCGTCGGTGCTGAAGACGCTCACGCCGCGCGAAGAGAAGGTGATCAAGATGCGCTTCGGGCTCGACGACGGCAGCGAGCACACGCTCGAGGAAGTCGGGCAGTCGTTCGCCGTCACGCGCGAGCGCATCCGGCAGATCGAAGCGAAGGCGCTGCGGAAGCTGCGGCACCCGTCGCGCTCGCGGAAGCTGCGCGCGTTCCTTGAAGGCTCCGCGAACGATTACTGATCTTCTTTTCGAGTAGGGGCGGGTATGGAATCCGTCCCTGCATTTCCCGCACTAGGCTTCCAGGACCTTTTCCAACCGATTGAGGGCATTCGCCCAGTAGGATTTCATCTTCAGGGATTCCTTCGAGCTGGCAAGCTTCATGTGGTCCACGGCGATCCGCGTTTTCTGCGAACCCACGCCATAGAAATAGACGCTCAGCCGCGTCGCCTCCGCCCATTTCGCGCGCAACGATTTGGCAGGTGTCGCGGTCGTAATCTCGATCTTCGCGCCGGGCAGCCAGCGGCGCCGCAGTTTCTCGTCTGTCCACGCCTTGTAAATCTTCGCCACCGGAATCGCGAACGTGCGGCTGGCGTTGGCCGAGAATTCACCCGCGCAATTCTGGAATTTGGCGCGCAGGCCGCGCTCATGCTCGTAGCCGACCGCAACCATCTGCGCCCACCAGGCTGGCACTTTGTGTTTGGAGTAGAGATGCGCGGCGATTTCCTTGTGCGGCCATTTCTTCGCGCCGGCTTTATCGAGAATTCGAAACCATTCGTCCCAGACGCGTCCGGTTTTCGCCTTCACGGCCTCATCGGTCGAACGCTTCGCGACTCTTGGTTTTCTCACCACAGCGCCTCCGCGAAAGACCGATCTGCAAAATGCTATATAATCCGGGCGCTTTCCGCGAGGAGAATTCACCGTGCCGCACAAGCCCCCAAAGAAACCTCGGGCGCCCGAGCGAGACTATTCGCACCGCGCGCTGCTCGACAAGCTCGGCGTCAAAGCGGGGCAGCGAATTTCCGTTCTCGGCGTCGAGGATCCCGCGTTCCTGAAAGACCTCGCTGCGATCGCACCCGACGCCGTCCACGCAAAGCTCCAGAAAGAATCCGACCGGATTTTCCTCGGCGCCGAAGACTTGAAATCGCTCGCAAGAATCAATTCCCTCGAGCCCCATATGAAACGCAGCGGCGCGATCTGGATCGTCTATCCCAAGGGGCAGAAGCACATACGTGAAGCCGATGTGATGGCGGCTGGCAAATCCGCGGGCCTTACCGACAACAAAGTTTGCCGCTTCTCCGACACGCACACGGCACTGCGCTTCGTAATCCCCGTCGCCCGCCGCTGATTGCCCACTAACGAAATCCGACTTGCAAATCTTCGTCGCATCGCTTTGCGCCGGACATATGATGTTGCCATGGCGGCGAGGCTAGAGGTGCGCGGGCTGACGGTCGAGTTGCCGACGCGAACGGGCTGGATCCGGCCGGTGAACGACGTGTCGCTCACGCTCGGGGAGGGCGAGACGCTCGGGATCGTCGGCGAATCCGGCTCCGGCAAGACGATGCTGTCGCTCGCGCTAATGGGGCTCGAGCCGCCGGGAGCGCGGCGCAAGGGCGAAGCGTGGCTGGATTCGCCGTCGCGCAATGGAAACGACGCACACGCCGGCGCGGAGAAGCGGCACAACCTCGTCGGCGCGGCGCCTGCCGAGATGCGCGCGTTGCGCGGGCGCGACATCGCCATGATTTTTCAGGAGCCGATGACGGCGCTGAATCCTGTGCTGCGGGTCGGCGCGCAGATCGAAGAAGCCATCGCCGTGCACGAACCCAGCCTCGGCGGCAGCGAGATTCACCGCCGCGCGCTCGACGCGCTGACGCGCGCAGCCGTCCCCGAGCCGGAGCGACGCGCGAGGCAATACCCGCACCAGCTTTCGGGAGGCCTCCGCCAGCGCGCGATGATCGCGATGGCGCTCGCGGCTGGCCCGGGCGTGCTGATCGCGGACGAGCCGACCACGGCGCTCGACGTGACCGTGCAGAAACAGATTCTCGAATTGCTCGGAAAACTGCGCCGCGAGCTGCGGCTCTCGCTGCTCTTTATTACGCACGATTTCGGCGTCGTCGCGCAGATTGCCGACCGGGTGGCGGTGATGTACGCGGGCCGCGTGGTCGAGGAGGGTCCGGCAGGCGAGGTGCTGCGCCATCCGCGGCATCCTTACACCGAGGGACTGCTGCGAGCGGCGCCGCGACTGGTGCGCGAGAAGCTCGCATCCATTCCAGGCGCGGTGCCCGCGCTCGACGCGCTGCCGCACGGATGCGCGTTTGGTCCACGCTGCTCGCGCCACGTGGCGGAATGCGACGCGGCCATGCCGGAACTGCTTCACGCAGGCGGCGCGAGTGAAAACCATCGCACGCGGTGCATCCTTGCGCGCTGACCCGATGAGCGAGCGCGAACAGATCCTCGACGTGCGCGACCTGCGAAAGTCGTTCCCAGTATCGAGCGGGGCATTCACGCACTCGTCGGGCCGCGCCATGGCCGTGGACGGCGTGAGCTTTTCGCTCCATCGCGGCGAGACGCTCGGCATCGTCGGCGAATCCGGCTGCGGCAAGACGACGCTCGCGCGGATGCTGCTGCGGCTGATCGAGCCGGATTCCGGCGAGATGCGATTTCGCGGTGAGGATTGGCTGGGCGCGCACGGCGCGGAGCTTCGCGCGCTGCGGCGCCGCATTCAGATGGTGTTTCAGGATCCGATTGCGTCACTCAACGCGCGCATGCGCGTGGGCGCGATTGTCGGCGAGCCGCTGGCGATTCACGAGCCGCGGCTTTCGCGCGAAGAGCGGCGCGCGCGGGTGGCGGCGATGCTCGAGGCCGTGGGGTTGGGCGGAGACGCGCTGGGCCGCTACCCACACGAATTTTCAGGCGGCCAGCGCCAGCGAATCGGAATCGCACGCGCGCTGATTCTGCGGCCGGAGCTGGTGGTGGCGGACGAGCCGGTTTCGGCGCTCGATGTGTCGGTGGGCGCGCAGATTCTGGAACTGCTCGACCGGCTGCGGCGGGAGCTTTCGCTCACGCTGATTTTGATTTCGCACAGTTTGCCGGTGGTGGCGCAGCTCGCGACGCGCGTCGCCGTGATGCAGGCGGGGCGCTTCGTCGAGGTGGGCGCGGCCGATCAAGTGCTGCGCACGTCACAGCATCCGTACACGCAGGCGTTGATCGCCGCCGTGCCCGAAATCCCCGCGTAGAACGCATTCCAGCTGGGGTAGTGAAAAAACTTCAAATGCGCCGTTCGATGTTGGGGAAATTGAGCCAGACCTTCACGCCGCAGAAGTGCGAACCCTCGGTGCAGATGGGAGTGGAAATGCCCGCGCGGAGGTAGCACGGCGGGCCGATGTAGCGGCCGAGCTCGGGAAGCGCGTCGCGCACCTGCTCGATCTCCTCAATCGAAGCCTGATAGATCTCTTCCTGCGCGTTGAAGCAGGTGCGCATGGTCCATTTGTGCAGCAGGTGCAGCAGCGAGCCCGATTCGACCAGGCGAATCGACTTCGCGTTGGGCAGCAGATAGAGCGCGAACTCGCGCGGCACGCCGCGGTCGAGCAGTTCATTTTTCGCGGCCCACGCTTCTTCCATCGCGCGCTGGTAGATTTCGAGGGCGCGAGGATTGTCGCGGATCAGCATCGGAGTCACGTAGTCGGGCGAGCGCGTGTCCGCAAGCGTGAGCAGCGGCCGCGAGCCGGGCACCATACGGTGGCGCTGGTCCTGGCTGTCGGCCGTGTGGCTGATTTTTTTCGCGAACGTGAAATGCGCGTGATCGAGGGGGCGCATCAGCGGAGCGTGCATACCGATGTTGAGAGTTTCGCGGCGATACGGATTGCGCGCCGGGTTGAGCATACGGTCGAGCGCTTCGGCGTCGGGGCATTCGGCCTCGGTGAGGCCGACGACGGCGCGATACGCGCCCGCCATCGAGCCGACGGCTCCGGGCGAGAAATCGAGCAGCCGCGACGTGAGCCCCGCGAGGCGCGCGTCGAATTCGCGGGCGAATGCTACACCATCGTGCGGCGGCTGCTGGAATTCGGGGACCTCCTCCAGCGGCTCGCTCGGGAAGCGGTCGAAAAACTGCGGATCGACTTCGCGGACGCGCGCGACCATTTCGCCGATCACGTGGCGCGCCTCGGAAGGCGTGTCGTTGACGGCGGACATGCGCCAGAGCCGGTGAAGGACGATGCCGGAAAGCGTGTGCACCATCGTGGTGAACGCCGCGACGGGCAGGACGTAGCGCGCCACCTCGATTGCGCGCTTTTCCGATTGCCGCTCGACCTTCTGCACGCGCTTGGCGTGCGAGGCCGCGCTCACGTGCCAGATGTCGCTCAAGATGGCGCGGGCCGAAGGCTCGAGCACGCGCGTCAACTCGCGATAGTTGTCCCACGCGCGCGCGACGGCCTTTTCATAGATGGCCCGCTCGGCCGGACCGAACTGCGCGCTCTGCGCCGGGACGTAGGCCTGCGCGCGGTCGAGCCTTACGTAGCGCTGGCTCTGCTGCTCGGAGTTGTAGAAAGGATGCGCGTGGAGGAATGACCAGACGAACTGCCGGCTCACGTTTTCGAGTCCGAATTCGAAGTGCGCGTGCTGATAGACGGTGTGGTGCCCGCCGAAGTAGGTGCCCGAGCCGATGGTGACGCGCTGCTTTTCGGTGACTTCCTCGGGGCCGACCAGATGCGGCGAATAGCAGGTGCGCGCGGCGGCGATCGCGGAATCAAACGGATGAGCGAAGGAGTTGCGCAGCGTGACGCGCGGCGCGGCGGTCTCAACCTGTGAATTGGGCGTGGAGTCGGGCGCGGGAGACAATTGCGTGGCCATCTTCACGGCATTGTACACCGGGCGGGCGGCTGAATCACCGCGAGGCGCGCAGGGCCGCTACTTCTTGGCGGTTGCGGCGGCTTTGTCCGCGTACTTCTTCTGGAAGCGCTCGACGCGCCCGGCCGTATCGACCAGCTTCTGCTTGCCGGTGAAGAACGGGTGGCAGCTCGAGCAGATTTCCACGCGGATCATGTTGCCCTTGATCGTGGAGCGAGTCTCGAACGTGCTGCCGCAGGCGCAGTGCACCGTCACGGCGTGATAATCGGGATGAATGCCCTCTTTCATGGAAAAGCTCCTGTCTGCCGGCCGGTCTGCGCGAAGAGCGAGCTTGAGACACATTCGCGTCGCTAGGCTAGCGGGGAATGGTGATTATACTAAAATCTAGCGCGGATGCCTACAGGCGTCCCACTGACCCGAATTGGATGCCGAAAATGGGCCGATCGATTCGACCGGCCGAAGCCATCGGCGCACCGGGTTTCAGGAGCCGCCGAAAAGAAGTGGGAATCCGAGCTTCGATTTGTAATTGGGGCGGTAGCGCTCCGTATTGTAGAGCTTCTCCACATCCACCTTGCGGGCGCCGTGGGATACATCGGGCAAGGGCACGTGGGCGTAGCAGCCATGCTGGATTCCGATCATGCGCCCGCTGATGCCATTGCGAATCAGGTCCACGGCAATGTTGGCAAAGGTGATGCTCACGAGCTGGTCGATCGAGTCCGGCTCGCCGCTGCGCAAGTCGTACGTCAGGTCGCTGACCATCGTTTCCTGCCCGGTGCGCAAGCGCAGCTCCTCGGCGAGCGCGTGGCCGATGTCGGCTTTCTTGCGGTGGCCATAGGCGTCGGCTTCGCCTTGCTCCCTTACCTCCGCCTCGGTCCAGATGGCCCCTTCGGAAACGATAATGACCGCATAGTTGCTGGGATTGTTCGCCTTGTCCTCCAGCAGGAGGCGGCAGAGGCGATCGAGATCGAACGGATGCTCGGGAATCAGGCAGCGTTCCGAAGTTACGTATGCGGTATAGAGCGCCGTGAAACCGGCATCGCGGCCGAAGATCCGAAAGACGCCGATGCGTTCGTGAGAGCCGATGGTGGTGCGCTGCCGCGAAATCGATTGCTTCGCGCGAGTGACCGCCGTCGAAAACCCGATGCAGTACTCAGTACCCGGGACGTCGTTGTCCATCGTCTTCGGGATCGCGATCACCGGGAATCCCGCCGCGGAAAGAAAGGACGCGAAGCTGAGCGTATCGTCGCCGCCGATGGCAACGAGGCAATCGACTCCGAGCAGCTCGAGATTCTCGATGACGATCGGCGTGAAATCGTAATACTTGCCGTCAAACGCAAGCCCTTTCAGTTTCTCGGAGGGCAGATGCTTGGGCGCACTTGCCTCGGACATGCGCCGGGGATTGGTTCGCGACGTGTGGAGCACCGTTCCGCCTGACCGGTCGATGGTGCGCGTGTTGTCGCGGTTGAGTTCGCGGATGTACGTGGCGTCGCGCGGGCCGATCATGTGGGTGAGGCCTTCCCAGCCCTTGCGAATTCCGATTACCTGCCGCCCGATTTCGCTGGCGCCGTACACGACGGACTTGATCACAGGATTCAGGCCGGGCACGTCGCCGCCACCAGTCAGGATTCCGATCTTGTTCTTCTCAGCCACCGATGTTCTCTCCCGCCGAAGCCGCTCGCGCGGCGCACAAGGGAATTGTGCGCGCGGCTTGCACCTCAACGCAAATGCACACTCATGATAAGGGGGAACGGGCCACTCTGCGAGCAACTGTTCCAATCGAATCCATCACAAAGGCCGATGGATGCATGCCGGCCCGGCGCGACTTCCGGTACAATGGCGTGGACCGGAACGGTCGATTGCACGGTCTGCACGACGGGAGCCCGAATGCGCCGCGTTGCCGTGATGTTCGCTGGGATCGTTGGTTTCTGCCTCTGCCTGGCGCCGCTCGCGGGGGCGCCGAAGTCTCTCGAAATCTATTTCATCGACGTTGAGGGCGGGCAATCGACGCTGGTTGTCGATCCGCAGGGTGAATCGCTGCTGATCGACACGGGCTGGCCCGACTTCGAAGGCCGCGACGCGAGCCGCATCGAAGCGGCGGCCCAGGCCGCGGGCATCGACCACATCGACTACGTCGTGATCACGCACTATCACCTCGACCATGCGGGCGGAGTGGCCCAGCTCGCCAGCCGCATGAAGATCGGCACATTCGCGGACCATGGCCCGAACATGGAGAATTCCGATTCGACGCGGGCTGCGTACGCCGTGTACGAGAAGGTCGCCGAACAGGCGAAACGCATCACGCTGAAGCCCGGCGACGTGATTCCGTTCAAAGGAATGCGCGTTCAAATCCTGGCCGCCGCGGGCGAGGAGATTCACGACCCTCTCCCGGGCGCGGGCCAGCCGAATCCGCTTTGCGCGTCCGAGCCGGCAGCGCCCGCCGATCCCAGCGAGAATGCCCGGTCGGTGGGAATGCTGATCGCGTACGGCAAGTTCCGCTTCATCGACCTGGGCGATTTGACCAACCAGAAGGAGCTGGGGCTCGCGTGCCCCAAGAACCTGATCGGCACCGTGGACCTTTACTTGACGACGCACCATGGGACCGCGCACCCGGGAAGCGGCGATTCGTCGAACGCGCGGGCAATCGTGGATGCGCTCCATCCGCGCGTGGCGGTGATGAACAATGGCCCGCACAAGGGCGGGCACCCGGTGGCATGGCAGATCGTTCACGATTCTCCGGGCCTCGAGGATTTGTGGCAGTTGCATGAGGCGCTCGACGGCGGCAAGGATCACAACGCCGGCGAGGCGTTCATCGCCAACATGGGCGACAAGGACGATGGTAACTACATCAAGGTGTCGGCGGAGCTGAATTCGACGTTCACCGTGGTGAATGCGCGAAACAAATTCCAGAAAACCTACACGAAGAAGTAAAGGAGCTCGCCCGGCGAGTCAGCTTTCGAGCGCGGACAGCTCCTCGGCGAATTCGTCGTGCAGGCCGCGCGGCAGGATCTCCAGGCTCACGATGCGGCGCAGCAGCGCGATATCGGGGCTGTCCTTTGCGTAGGCGCGATTGATGTCCGCGACACTGATGCGGTGCTCGTCCTGGTGGATTCGTTCGATCGCGTCTCCTGCGCTCACGATCCCTTCTTCCACCACCGAAAAGTAGATTCCGGAGCGCTTGCTCGCGAGAAATCGCTTCACCATGTCGGGCCGGCCGAAGCGAATTCCGAGCTTGTAGCAGGGAAGGCGCGGCTGGGTGACCTTCACGACGGCTTTGCCAACTCGAAAATGGTCGCCGATGCATGCGCCTTCTTCCGTGAGGCCTTCCGTTGTCAAGTTCTCGCCGAACATGCCCCAGGGCAGTTCCATGTCCGGAAGTTCCCTGCGCCAGAATTCGTAGTGCTCCCAGGGATAGGCATAGACCGCCTTGTTGCGCCCACCATGCACTTCCAGGTCCGCCTGATGATCGCCATCGAAATTCAGCCGGCGGAGCAGAAGCGGGCCGGACACCGGCGACTTGAAAATAGCCGTGGTGACGTCGCGATTCACGTAATGGATCGTGCGCGGGAGCCCCACGTTGAGCGAAATGACTCTCATCTATTCACCGTGCTGCTCCTCAAGGCAGCTGCGTCTGGATTTAAGTTTAGCGAAACCGATCGCCGACGGAAAGCCGACAGAAAAGCTTAATCCGATTTCTGTGATGCGGAAGCGCGCTTCTTGGCATCCGCCACGATCGCTTCAAATCTTAGATCGCCGCGAAGCACTTTGAAATCGGAGTCGCCTGCGATGCCCAACGCCGCCGTCGAGTTCAGCCCGTGGTCAAGCGCGTCGCGCAAAAGCGACAGCGCATCGTCGCGCCGGCCTCTGCGGGCGGCGATGGAAGCCAGCGTGAATGTGGAATCGGCCGCTTCCGAGCTGTCGGGCCCGAGAACACGCGTCTGAATTTCGTGTGTTTCACGCAGCAATTTCTCGGCTTCGGCATACCGACCCTCGTCGGCAAGAGTCTCAGCCAAGCCTCCCATCGACACCAAAGTATCCGGATGTTCCGGGCCGAGAACGCGGCGCCGAATTTCGAGGGTGGCACGGCCCATTTTCTCGGCGTCCGCGTAACGGTGTTCAGCCGAGAGCGTGTCCGCAACATTGTTCATTGCGGTCAGCGTCAAGGGATTCTCCGGTCCCAATACTCGCTGGTCGATCTGAAGCGTTTCGCGCTCCACTTTCTCGGCATCGGCATAGCGGCCCTCCTGGTATAACGTAAGCGTGAGGTTTGTCATCGAGCGGAGCGTGCTCGGATGCTCCGGTCCCAGCACCCGACGTTCGATATCGATCGTTTGCCGCTCCAGTTTCTCCGCTTCCGGGTAGCGGGCTTCGTAAGAAAGAGTCAGAGCCAGATTCCCCATCGAGCTCAAGGTATCGGGATGCTCAGGTCCGAGCACGCGCTTCTCGATATCCAACGTCTCCCGGTAAAGCTTTTCGGCCTCGGCGAATTGGCCCTCTTTCAACAGCGTGTTGCCCAGGCTGACCATCGAGCTCAAAGTGTCGGGATGTTCGGGCCCGCGAATGCGGCGCTGCGTCTCAAGCACATCGCGCTGCAATTTTTCCGCATCGGGGTAGTGGCCTTCCACGCGCAGAGTCACGCTCAAGTCGCGCATGGCAAGCAGAGTCTCCGGATTCTCAGGTCCTAGCGTGCGACGCTCCAAGTCCAGCGCTTCTCTTTGCAGCTTCTCGGCCTCGGGGTACTGCCCTTCGTAATAGAGTGTGTTTGCCAGGCTTCCCATCGACTTGAGGGTGTCGGGGCTCTGCGGTCCGAGTACACGGCGCTGAATATCGAGCGTTTCGCGAATGAGCTTTTCCGCCTCGGTGTAATGGCCTTGATACCGGAGGCTCTGGCCCAGACTTGCTTCAGACTCCAGCGTTTCCATGTTATGGCTACCGAGATGACGGCGCTGAATCTCGATCGCTCGTTCCAGCAACGATTGCGCATGCGAATCCAGGCCCAAGCTCCCATACACATTGCCCATCGTGTACATGAGGCGCGCCTGTAGCTCGGGATCCTGGGCCAGGCCGGTGTCGATGTCGCGGGACGCCTTGTCGAGAATTTCCCGCGCCGTGATCGTGTTGCCGCGGGCTTCGCCCGGATCGGAAACTTTGAACATCCCCGTCATGAAATCTGTGATGCGGTCCGCACGATCGCGTTCGCGCGTAACCCGGCGCACTTCAAGAAACTGCGTGACCGCGAATCCCGCCAACAACAGCACGAGACCCGCCGCCACCGCGACCCCGGCACGGTGACGGCGAACATACTTCTGGAACCTGTAGCCCGCGCCGGCGGGCCGCGCCATCACGGGCTCGTTTCGGAGATAGCGCTGGATATCCGCTGCCATCTCCGAAGGCGTTCCGTAGCGGCGATTGCGGTCCTTTTCGATCGCCTTCATGGTGATCGAGTCGAGATCGCCCCGGAGAAGTCTGACGAGAGGTTTCGGCTCGGTCCCGCGCACTTTTGCAATCGCCGCGACGGATTCTTTTTCCATACTCAGCCTGGCACTTGGAAGGGCGGGATCATCCTCGCGCAACTGGCGGAGGAATTCATGCAGCGGCCGGGACCGCCATTGCTTCGCATCAAACGGCAACAACCCTGCGAGTAGCACGCAAAGGATCACGCCCAGCGAGTAAACGTCCGTGCGCGTGTCCACATCCTGCGCGCCGGGATCCGCCTGTTCCGGACTGATGTATCCGGGCGTTCCGACAAGCGCGCCCACTTGAGTGAATAGAGACTCTCCGATTAGAGGAGGCGCAACTGCTTTGGCGAGACCGAAGTCGATCACACGCGGCATCGGCTTGCCGTCCACCTCCGCGACCAAAATATTCGCGGGCTTGAGGTCGCGGTGAATGGTGGCCTTCTGATGCGCGTGCTGCACGCCTTCGCATGCCTTGATGAACAGCTCCAACCGGTCTCGAATCGTAAGCAGGTGCCGATCGCAATAGTCCGTGATCGGAAGCCCCGGCACGTACTCCATCACAAAATATGGCTGGCCGTCCGGCGTGGCGCCCGCGTCGAAAACTTTCGCGATCGATGGATGGTCCATGATGGCGAGAGATTGCCGCTCCGACTGGAACCGCTGGAGCGCCGTATCGTCGTACATGCCGGCGCGAATCAGTTTCAGTGCAACCTGCCGCCGCACTGGCGCCGTTTGTTGGGCGAGCCAGACCTGGCCCATCCCTCCTTCGCCAAGTTTTCGCAACAGCCGATAGGGGCCGATCGATCTTGGCTCCGAGGCTGGATGTCCCGCAGGAATTGCGTGCGTTCCGGGAATGTCTGTGCCATCAACGGTTGCGTCTGGGTCGAGAGGAGGCGTGGAAGAAGAGTGAGAGGGCTGTTTTGCGGCGCCTGGTGAAGAACCTTTTGTGGATTCGTCCGGGTCGTTCACGTGACACCCTCGCGGGAAGCGTCAGAGAAGGCGGTAGTCTAGCACGGCGCGACTGCGGCGCTGTCTCGAGCTGTCTCATCGAGGACGCGCGGGTATTGAGCGAAGGAATTTTTAGCGCGTGCAGTCCAGGACCGCGGCGCCGTTGATCCGGTCGCTCTTGAGCTCGTTCAGCGCGCGATTGGCTTCGCGCAGCGGAAAAAGCGTCACCTGCGTGCGCACGGGAATTTCGGCGGCGACGCGCAGAAAATCCTCGCCGTCCCGGCGCGTATTGTTGGCCACGCTGCGAATCACGCGCTCCTGATAGAGGAGATTGTAGTCGAAGGACGGAATCGGGCTCATGTGAACTCCGCCGAGCACGAGGACACCTCCCTTCTTCAGAGTCTTCAGCGCCGGCGGCACGAGCTCTCCGGCGGGCGCGAAGACGATCGCGGCGTCGAGCTTTTCGGGCGGCTCAGCCGCGGCTTCACCCGCCCACACTGCGCCCAACTCGAGCGCCAGCTGCTGATGCTTTGCGCCGCGCGTGCAGGCGTACACTTCCACGCCCCAATGGCGCGCCACTTGAATCGCCACGTGTGCCGCCGCCCCGAACCCGTAAAACGCCAGGCGTCCGCCGCGCTTGATTCCCGTAAGCCGCAACGAGCGAAAACCGATAATTCCCGCGCAGAGCAGCGGCGCCGCCTGATTGTCCGGAAATTTCTCCGGGATCGGATAGACGAAACTCTCAGGCGCGACCGCGTATTCCGCGTAGCCTCCATCCACCGTGTAGCCGGTGAATGTCGGATGGTCGCAAAGATTCTCCATCCCCGCGCGGCAGTATTCGCAGGTCTGGTCCGTGCTGTGCAGCCAGGCAATTCCGACGCGGGCGCCCGGCTTGAAACGCGTCGCTCCTTCGCCGAGCTTTTCGACGATTCCGACGATTTGGTGCCCCGGAATCACGGGAGACTTGCGCGGCGGCAACTCGCCTTCGACCACGTGCAGATCGGTGCGGCAGACGCCGCACATCTCGACGCGGACCAGCACCTCACCCTTGCCGGGTTGCGGGTCGGGCGCCTCGCCGAACACGAGCGGGTTCGTCTCGACCGGCGCGGGCGAACGCAACAGGCACGCCTTCATTGTGATGCCTCACTGCGTCGAAGGTTTCGCTCAGCGAATATCAAATGCCACCTCAATGATGCGACACGCAAGCGTCGATTTTACGCTACGACAGGGCGCAAGTGATCTTGGGATTGTGAAACCGAACTTCGCGGCTTTCGGGCTGTGATGTACACTCGCCCATTCGCCCATGCACCCACGGTTTACGATGAAGACTTCTTCGCCGCGGAAATTGCCAGGCCCGCGCTACGCGGCCCCGGAAGCTTCGAGGAAGGGACGCAACCGTCGCGCGAATGCGGCCGGAGTCCGCGACCAACCCCGAGGCGCGCAGATCGATGCGGCAAACGCGGCGCCGGACGCCGGAGGGCTTCTTCCGGACGCCGCAACCACGCCCGGCCTCTGGTCAGCAGCAGCGATCTGCGCGACCGCATGCCTTTCGCTCCTGCTGGTCGAGTTCGGAGGCAGCCCGCAGGCGTTTGTCTCCGTGTTTCCTGCTTACGGCAACGGGCTCGATCCGTGCTGGGTGCTGCGCGTGAAAGCGTGGTGGGTGGGGTCGATCCTGGTCGGCTACGTGGCGCTGCCCGCGGTGGTGATGGCGTTGCTGCCCGGCAAGCGGTGGCGCGATTGCCATCTTTCCTGGAGGGGTTTTGCTGAGCACTATTGGATTTACGTGGGCTTGTACGGCGCGGTGCTTCCCGTGATCTGGCTGGTCGCGCAGACGCCGGCGTTCTACACGTTCTATCCGATGTACCAGCAGGCGGGGCGGTCGTGGTTCGATCTGCTGATGTGGGAGGGAATGTACGCGGGACAATTCATCGCGCTGGAGTTTTTCTTTCGCGGATTTCTGGTGGGAGGGCTTTCGCGACATATCGGAGCGCTGGCCGTGCCGGTGTCCGTGATCCCCTACATGATGATTCATTTCACCAAGCCCTTGCCCGAGGCGGCGGCTTCGGTGGTGGCCGGATTCGTGCTCGGATGGCTGGCGTGGAAGACGAAATCGATTTGGGGAGGCGTGTGCGTTCACTGCGCCGTGGCCGCGACGATGGATCTGCTGGCGCTGGCACACAAGGGACAGCTCCCGTGGCTGAACGGATAGACGGTGATTGTCTAAGCCCGGACCGCAAAGTAGCGCCGCTGAAACCATAGGGACACATTCACGAGTCCGATGAGCGCGGGCACTTCCACCAGGGGCCCGATGACGCCGACGAACGCCTCCCCCGAATTGAGCCCAAAGACGGCAATGGCGACGGCGATGGCCAGCTCGAAATTGTTGCTTGCAGCGGTAAAGGACAGCGTGGCCGTTCTCGAATAATCAGCGCCGAGTTTACGCCCCATCCAGAAGCTTACGAGAAACATCACAACAAAATAGACAAGAAGTGGCAGCGCGATGCGTAGCACGTCGAATGGCAACCGGACGATGAGATCGCCTTTCAGGCTGAACATCACCAGGATCGTAAACAGCAGCGCCACCAGGGTAAGCGGACTAATGCGCGGAATGAATTTCGTCCGATACCACTCCTCTCCCTTTGCGCGCGATAAAACGAAGCGGGTCAGCATTCCAGCGAGGAACGGCACGCCGAGGTAGATGAACACGCTCTCCGCGATTGGACCAATTCCTACATTCACCACGGCGCCCTTGAAACCCAATTTCGAGGGAAGGACCGTGACAAACACCCAGGCGTAGACGCTATAAAAGAGCACCTGGAAGACGCTGTTAAGCGCAACCAACCCAGCCGCGTAGTCCGTATCTCCTGCCGCCAGTTCGTTCCATACGATGACCATCGCGATGCAGCGTGCGAGGCCGATCAAAATCAGCCCGCGCATATACGCCGGTTGCCCGTGAAGAAAGGCGATTGCGAGAAAGAACATCAGCACCGGTCCGATCACCCAATTCTGCACCAGGGAGAGTGCGAGGACGCGGCGGTTTCGAAACACTTCAGCCAGCTTTTCGTAGCGGACCTTAGCAAGCGGGGGATACATCATAATGATTAACCCGACGGCGATCGGAATATTCGTGGTGCCGGCTTGAAATCCCTGAACGAAATCGGCCGTGCCGGGAATGAAGTGTCCGAGCGCCACACCAACGGCCATGGAGAGAAAGATCCACAAGGTCAAATAGCGATCCAGGAACGAGAGGCGGGCGCGTGGAATCGGAGCGCAGACTTGTCCTTGTACGAAGGGTGTCGTCGACACGGCTGCCTCAGTGGATCGAAGTACCGCGACTGGCAGGTTCGCCGAGCGTTTCCTTGCCGATGCGGTCGATTTCCTTCTGGATGGCAAGCTTGTCGAGGCTGGCGAGAGGCAGGCAGAGAAACAAACTGATCCGGCGGTCGAGCATCATGAACGCTTCGCGGAAGGCGCGCTCGATCTGCTCGGGAGTGCCTTCCACGAGAGCCGGATCGGGCACGTCCCAGTGGGCGGTCATCGGCTGGCCGGGCCAGACGGGGCAGACTTCGCGCGCGGCGTTGTCGCAAACGGTGAAGACGAATTGCAGCTTTGGCGCGCCGGGCTTTGCGAATTCGTCCCAATTCTTGCTGCGGAGGCCCGACGTGGGCAGGTGCGCGAGCTCGAGCTGGCGCAGCGCCTCCGGGCGGACGATTCCGGACGGATGGCTGCCCGCGCTGTAGGCGATGAAGTTCGGCCGACCCTTGCGATTCAGAATCGCTTCGGCCATGATCGACCGCGCGGAATTACCGGTGCAGAGAAAGAGCACGTTGTAGCGACTTTCCATTGGCAGCATCCCTTCGCGAGTCAGGCGGGTTTTGCGGCGCGAATGAAGGCGCTTGCGAACTTGCCGTCCACCTGTGGCGCGATCGCGTCCGCATCGATTCCCTGAGCGGCAAGAAACTGGCGCGCGTCCGCAACGGCGTACACGCGCGTCGGCTCGATTTCGATATCCTGGAAGCCCGCGGCGGCGAGCTTGGCGCGGTAGTCGGATTCTTCCAGTGCGCCGGCGACGCAGCCGACCCACAGCTCCACGCTCCTGCGGATGTCAGCCGGGACCGGGCCGCGCACGACGACATCGGACACGGCAAACCGCCCGCCCGGCCGGAGCACGCGGAATGCTTCGCGCAGAACGCGGTCCTTGTCCGCAGATAGATTGATGACGCAATTCGAGATCACTACGTCGACTGCGTTTTCAGGAAGCGGGATATTTTCGATCTCGCCCTTCAGGAACTCGGCGTTTTCGACGCCCGCTTTGCGCTGGTTTTCACGCGCGAGCGCGAGCATGTCGTCCGTCATATCGAGGCCGTAGGCCTTGCCGGTGGGAGCCACGCGCCGCGCGGAGAGCAGCACGTCGATGCCGCCGCCCGAGCCGAGATCGAGGACGACTTCGCCCGGCGCGAGCTTCGCGAGCGCCGTCGGATTGCCGCAGCCGAGCGACGCCGCCACCGCCTGCGCCGGAAGCAGCGATTTCTGCGATTCGTCGTAGAGATTGCTGGAAATTGGATCGCAAAGATTTAGTTCGGCCGCACCGCCGCAGCAGGCCGTCCCGCCGGCGGCTACCTGCCGCGCCGCTTCGCCGTACTTGCTTTTGACGACTTCCTTAATCTCGCCGCCCGCCATACGCACCTCCCGCTGACATATCTGCCTGTCCGAATATGTCGAAGGCTATCGCCCTGAATCATATATGTCAAGGCAAATGTAATATATACTGATTTCATGCTCAAGGCTCACACCGGCGCTTCGCTCGATCTCCTGTTCCGCGCGCTGGCCGACCCCACGCGGCTCCGGCTGCTCAACCTGATCGCGGACCGGGAGATTTGCGTCTGCTACTTCGTGGAGATCCTGCGGACGAGCCAGCCGAAGATCTCGCGGCACCTGGCGTACCTGCGCAAGGCAGGAATCGTGGCTGCGCGCCGCGAGGGGAAGTGGATGCATTACAGGCTCGCGGTGCCGAAGGACGAAGTGGCCGCGAACATTTTGCGCGAGACGCTCCGGCACCTGCGCGAAAAGCCGGAGATGCAGCGCGACATCGCCCGGCTGAGCTCCGTCTGCTGCGCGCCGCAGAAGTTCGTGCTGCTTCAGGGCGCGCCGCAGCCCGCGCTGCTGCCGGCACGCTAGCGATTCCGGAACTATCCCTTCGAGAGAAGCGTGCCGTAGCCCGGAGCCTTCCCGCTCAATCCCAGCAGGCGAACGCCCGCCCAGAGCGCGTGCGGAAGGCTCGAGACAACGGGCACTTTGCAGCGCTGCTCGAGCGGCGCGAGAATCTCCAGCGTCTTGAGCGCGCCGCACGAGATCAGGAGAGCGTCGGCCGCGGGCGCCGACTGCCACACGCCTGCGCTGAACTCGATTAGTTCGTTCTGCGTGACCGGCGCGCGGTCCTCGAATCTCTCGATGCCCATGCCCTTCACGACCAGCGCCTCGAATCCCGATTCTTCAAGGAACACGCGCAACCGATGGCTCACTTCTTCGTTGTACGCGGTCGCGACGGCCAGCCGGCGCCCGCCGACAGCTTTCAACCCTTCGACGATCGCCGTGCTCATCGTGGTCGAGGGCAGGCCGGTGGCCTTCGTGATCGATTCCTTCAACTGCTGATTGAAGGCGGCGCCTTTGTAGAAGGTGAGCGACGTGCCCATCACGGAAATGGCGTTCGCTCCCTGCGAGGCGAGTTGCTGCGCCGCCGGGACGATGTGATCGAAGACCTTGTCGTAGCCTTCTGGCGTCATGCGCTCGAGGCCCACGCCGATGGCGAGGAATCGCACACCGGACGGATACATCAGGCGCGCCTCGGGAGGGACGGGAGTGTTCGCGGGAGGAAAAATCATGCCGAGCATGGGTTCGGCGGCAAAAGCCGAATTTGCGATCGCGGCGGTGGCGGCTCCGGCAGACGCGATCTTCATGAATTCACGCCGGCGCATGCGTTTTCCTTCCGGATGATTGGGCGCGCAAAATAGCGCGCCCCGGTTTGTGCGGGAAACTTTTCGACGGATGCGACGACTCGAACGTCTGCCGTCGAATTACGCCCAGCTGAAGCCCTGGCTCGCGAGCGGGAGCGTGCGAATCCGCTTGCCCGTCACCGTGAAAATCGCGTTCGCGACCGCGGGAATCATCGGCGGCAGCGCCGGCTCGCCAAGACCCGTGGGAGGGTTGTTGGTCTTCACGAACTCGATGTCGATTTCAGGAGGCGCCTGCGTCAATCGCAGCGGCGGATACTGATGGAAGTTGCTCTGCACCGCGCGGCCGCCGTTGATGGTGATCTCGTAGCCCATGACGTGGCTCATGCCTTCGATCACCGCGCCCTGCGAGATGTTCTCGGCGGCGCCCGGGTTGATCACCTGGCTGCCGATGTCGCCGACGACCCAGGCCTTGTTTACTTTCACTTCGGTGCCCTTGGTGACGCGAACCTCGGCAACTTCCGCGAAGTATCCCTGGTGGCTGAAGTGGAACGCCACGCCGAGCGCCGTATTCTTCGGCAGCGTGCGCTTGCCCCATCCCGATTTCTCGGCCACGCGCTGGAGAACGGCGGTCATGCGCTGCCCGTTGAACGTCGGCGGAGCGAAGGGAGATGGAGGGCCGGTCGGCGCCTTCGTCGGCAGCGGAGTGCCGGCGAGCATGTCGAGCCGGAACTGCACAGGATCCTTGCCCGCGGCGTGAGCGAGCTCGTCGATGAAGGACTGCATCACGAACGCGATCGCATTGCTGCCCGGAGCGCGCATTGCACCCATGGGAACGCCGCTCGGCATCATCGAGGCAAGCTGCGAGAAATTCGGAATGAAGCGCGCCGGGAATTCCTCGCCGGAAAGTCCGGCGCTCTGCGCGAAGCGGCCCTTGTCGCCGAACGTGACGAAGTGATTGCGCCACGCGACGAGCTTGCCATCGGCGTCGACCGCGCCCTTCAGGAAGTGGAAGCCCGCGGGCCGGTAGAAGTCGTGCGCCATGTCCTGTTCGCGCGTCCAGAGGAGCTTCACAGGAACGCCGACGGTCTTGGCGATCCATGCCGCTTCCACCATGTAATCGTTGGTGAGGCGCCGGCCGAAGCCGCCGCCCATGCGCGTGAGATGAATGGTGATGTCTTTCGGGTCCATGCCGAGCGTCCTTGCCGTCTGCCCCAAACCGCTCGCGGGGGTCTGGCTGGGCGCCCAGATTTCGAGCTTGCCGTCCTTATAGGAGGCGGAACAATTCATCGGCTCGAGCGGGACGTGCGAAAGGAATGGATACGAATACGCGGCTTCGACGATTTTCGCGGCACTGCCGAAGGCTGCGTCGACGTCGCCGTCCTTGCGAAGTGTTTGGCCGGGCTCGTTCTTGGCGAGTTCCAACGATGTGGAGGAGTAGAGCTCGCTGCTCTGCGCAGCAGTCGGACCTTCGTCCCAAACAACCTTCAGCTTGTTGTCCCGCGCGTAGCGGGCCTGATACCAACTGTCGGCGACGATTGCGACGCCGCCCGCCAGAGCGCTGGGATCGCTGCTCGGTTCGACGATGAAGGCGTGCCGGATGCCGGGCAGAGCCTTGATCTCCTCGAGATTGGCGCTGATGACCTTGCCGCCGAAAACGGGGCACTTCTCGAAGTTGGCGTACAGCATTCCGGGCATCGTGAAGTCGATTCCGAAAACCGGCTTGCCCGTGACGATCTTGTGGATGTCCGGGTTGGCCGTTGAATGGCCGATGATCCTGTAGTCCTTCGGATCCTTCATCTTTAAGGTCTTCGGATCGGGAGGCGTCAACGTGGCGGCCTTCGAGGCAAGCTCGCCGTAACCGAGCGAGCGCTTCGAGGCTTCGTGGTGTACGCGGCCAGGAGTAGTCGTGCATTCCGATTCCGGCACGCTCCACGTCTGCGCCGCGGCGCTGATCAGCATCGCCCTGCAACCGGCGCCGACCTGCCGCATCGGCTCCCAGTTCAAAGGAGTCGCTGTGCTGCCACCGGCGATCTGAAGGCCGTACTTGGCGTCGAGGTCGCCTTGTTCGATGCGCACGTCCTTCCAATCGGCGTCCAGCTCTTCCGCGATCATCATGGGCAGCATGGCCTTGACGCCCTGGCCGATCTCCGGATTCTTGGCGATGATCGTGACCACGCCATCCGGCGCGATCTTGATGAACGACGCGGGCAGCAGCGTGACCGGCGGCCCGAACTGGGCGAGCACCTTCTCAACCGGATCGACGTACAGGGCCAGCATCATGCCACCGCCGGCGATGGCGGTGGCGCGAAGGAATGAGCGACGGCTGACGAGAGTAGTTTGCACAGGACCTCCTTACCGATGGCGCGGCGAGTTACTCGCCGACGGCGACCGGCTCTTTCGTATGCTTGGCAGCGATCTCCGCTGCCTTGTGAATGGCTTTGCGAATGCGCAGATAGGTGCCGCAGCGGCAGATGTTGCCGTCCATCGCGGCGTCGATTTCAGCGTCCGTCGGATGCGGATTCTTCGCGAGCAGCGCCGAGGCGGACATCATCTGGCCGGCCTGGCAGTAACCGCATTGCGGCACGTCGATCTCCTGCCACGCGATCTGGACAGGATGCGTCCCGTCCGCCGAAAGCCCTTCAAGCGTTGTGATGTGGCTGCCGGCGGCCTTTGAAATCGGCGTGGTGCAGGAGCGAACGGCCTCTCCATCCAGATGAACCGTGCAGCAGCCGCAGAGCGCCATCCCGCAGCCATACTTCGTGCCCTTGAGGTCGAGAACGTCGCGGACCACCCACAGCAGGGGCGTGTCCGCGGGCACATCAACGGTGGTAGGGCGGCCGTTCACGGTTAGTTTGTAGGCCATGAATTCACCTCCGAAATCCTGAGGGTATGCTGACGGCCAGCAAGGTAGCACCGGGCTGCGCGCGGTGTCAATTGACGGCGCGCGGCCGCCGGGGCGAGCTTCGCCGTATTGGGCACCTGCGAATTTGTGTGTTTTGACTCATATACAGTAAATGCGGCTGCCGGGCGCCGCGGGCCCGCTCTCAGATCGCGCCTTTGGACATCTGATCCGCGATGTATTCGGATTGGCGGAGCGCGAGCGCGACGATCGTCAGCGTGGGATTCTCGCCGCCGCTGGATGTGAACTGGCTGCCATCAGAGATGAACAGATTCTTGATGTCGTGCGCCCGGCCGAAGCGGTTGACGACGCCGTCCGCCGGCTTTTCGGACATGCGATTCGTACCCATGTTGTGCGTCGAGGGGAAGGGCAGGCGGTGCAAGGTGCGCTTGGCGCCGATCGATTTGTAGAGCGCGTCGGCTTGCCCGAGCGCGTGGTTCTGCATCGCGAGATCGTTCGGGTGGTCGTCCACATGGACGTTGGGAATCGGCATGCCGAACTTGTCCTTGCGGTCGGGATGCAGCGTCACCCGATTCGTTTCCCGCGCCAGGTCTTCGCCGATGATCCAGACGCCGGCGATATTCACGTAGTTGTCGACCCAGAAGGCGCGGTCGCGCCCCCATTCGCCGGGCATCAGGTTCGTGGCGAAGCTCGGCAGTCCCTGCGGAAGAGTCTCGAGGTTGTAGCCTCCGACGAATCCGCGCTTTGTGTCGAGGCGCGCTTCGTCCATCACGATGCCGCCGTTTGCAGTGCCGCGATACATGTGCACGGGATTGTCGAAGGCGGCGAAGACGAGTGATGTAGTGTGGCGCATGTAGTTGCGTCCGACCTGGCCCGAGGAATTCGCCAGGCCCTGTGGGAACAGGCTCGATGAGGAATTGAGCAGCAGACGCGGACTTTCGATCGAATTCCCGGCGACGCAAACGATGCGCGCCTTCTGCCGTTGCAACTTCCCCGCAGCGTCGGCGTAAACGACCCCGGTGACCTTTCCGGACGCGTCGTGCTCGATGCGCAGAACCTGCGACTCGGCGCGGACTTCGGCCTTCCCGGTAGCCTCGGCTTGGGGAATATCGACGTAGAGCGTGGACCACTTCGCGCCAAACGTGCATCCCTGCACGCAGAATCCGGTCTGCTGGCATCCCGCGCGGCCATCGCGGGGAACGGGATTGACGGCTAGGTTGGTGGTCCAATACTTCGTGTAGCCTATTTTTTTTGCGCCGGCGAAGAGAACCTTGCAGTGGTTGCTGGCGGGCAGCCGCGGAATGCCGTGCGTTCCGGTGACGCCCATCCTCATTTCGGCGCGGTCGTAATACGGTGCAAGCTCGTTGAGATCGATGGGCCAATCAAGCAGATTCGCGCCGGCGACGGCGCCGTAGCGGCTTCGCGTCTTGAATTCGTGCTCCTGGAAGCGCAGTGCGACGGCGCCCCAGTGCACTGTGGTGCCGCCGACCAGCTTGCAGATCCACGCAGGCAGATCCGGTGAAGTTTTCGCGACATACCACGTGCCGGACGCCGTGCGGGGGTCGAGCCAGCTAAACGCGCCGAACATTCCGATTTCGTCGTTCTTGAAATCGGTCATCTCCATGCGCTTTCCGGCTTCGAGAACGACCACCGAAATCCCTTTCTTCGCAAGCTCGTTCGCAAGCGTCCCGCCGCCCGCGCCCGAGCCGACGATCACGACCACCGAAGAATCGTTGAGGTCAAATTTCGCGGGCATCGGTCACCTCACAGCCAATCGATATCGTTGAAGCCTCGGTGCAAATAGCCGCCGAGCGCTGACGAGGGACCCTCGTAGCCGAACTTCGGCCAGAGCTCGGGCTGGTTGTAGAGCGGGGTCATCGCGCCGCCATAGACTTTGGTGAAGAAGGCGCCGCCCTCGATCTTCTTGATCGCGGCGACGCGCACGCTCTCATCGGTGACGTCGACATAGGCTTTGCCGACCGAAGCGTTGAGCTGAGCAATGCCGTCGGCGAGCAATTTCCGCGTGCCCGGGTCCTTTGCAGCCTCGTCCTGGAGCGGCGCGATGGCTTTCGCGTAGAAAGAATTGTCGAGGCGGTCGTGAGGGAAAAGGTCGCGCACGAATTTCAGCAGAGCGCGCGATTCCTCCGCGCTCAAACCCGCCGTTTCCGCCGCTGCATTCTTTGGGTCCGCGAGGATTGTGGGTCCCGTCACCGCGACCGCGGCAATGGTGGCCGCTCCGCCCGCCAAAAAACCTCGCCGTGACAATTTGCCGGCCCAATCGAACAGTCCCATCGTCTCTTCCTCCTTAGCGCGCACACTATAAATCGTCCCGACACGGATGACCAGCCCTAACGCCTCGAACGGATTGCGGACCACGGTTATACTGCGGGCAGGAAACGGGCGCCACCGGGGTGCGCCGATCATGGCCAAGAAGAACTTCAAAGACCTCACCGAGCGGGAAATCCTGGCGCTCGCCATTCAACTGGAGGAAGAGGACAGCCGCGTGTACGGCGACTTCGCCGAGGGGTTGCGGGAGAGCTATCCCTCGACGGCCAAGGCGTTCGACGAGATGGCGGGCGAGGAATCGCGCCATCGCCAGATGCTCATCGACATGCACCGCCAGAGATTCGGCGACCATATTCCGCTGATCCGCCGCCAGGACGTGAAAGGCTTCCTCGACCGGCGCCCCATGTGGCTGGTCCGCCCGCTGGGCATTCATGCGGTCCGCAAGCAGGTGGAGATCATGGAGCTGGAGACGCGGCGGTTCTACGAGCACGCGCTGGAGAAGGTGTCGGACGCGTCCACGCGGAAGCTGCTCGGCGATCTTGCAGAGGTCGAGCGCCAGCACTCCGAGTTTGCGGAATCGCTTGAAGAACAGCAGCTCACCTCCGGCGCGCGCGACGAAGAAGAGAAATCCCGCAGGCGCCTCTTCGTGCTCCGAATCATACAGCCAGGCCTCGCAGGTCTGATGGACGGGTCCGTCTCTACTCTCGCGCCGATCTTTGCGGCCGCCTTTGCCACGCACAAGAGCTGGGACGCTTTTCTGGTCGGCCTGGCAGCCTCGATCGGCGCCGGCATCTCCATGGCTTTCGCCGAGGCGCTTTCCGACGACGGCTCGCTTACGGGGCGAGGCCAACCCGTTTTTCGCGGATCGGTCACAGGGCTTATGACTGCGATCGGGGGAATCGGACACACGTTGCCATTTCTGATCGCGGATTTTCATGCGGCGATCACGGTCGCGGTGATCGTGGTGGCTGTCGAGCTCGGCGTGATCAGCTACGTCCGCCACAAATACATGGATACGCCGATTCTTTCCTCCGCTTTCCAAGTGATCGTCGGCGGCTCTCTCGTCTTCGCGATCGGCATCCTGATAGGGAGTTCGTGAAAGCCGTAGCGGCCGCGTTCCCGTGGACTTTGGCCCGTGGTTTACGTATAAGGTGAGCCAGTGCCCTTCAGGGCAAATCCGCGGATGGAGAAAACAATGGCCAAAAAGAAAGGCTCCAAGAAATCGGCCAAGGCAGGATCAAAGGCTCTCGCGAAGTAAGAAGGCAACCCACCGGGTGTGCCGCGTCGGTGAGCGCATACCCCGAAAGAATCGCTCAACCACGTACGAGGGGCTGCTGCCCGCGAGGGCTGCCGCCCCTTTCCTATTTGTGAAGCGGAGTTTGGCGCCGGCTAGAGGTCGGAGTCGGACGTTCGACTGGAAGCGCCGACACCGGCTTCGACCGTGGGGCGAGGCGCGCGGCGCATCGTATCGATGAATACGCGAACAATGTCGGGATCGAACTGGTTCGCGGCGCAGCGCTCCAGCTCGGCGAACGCATCCTCCGGGGTCCGCGCCTTCTTGTAGGTGCGCTCGGACGTAATTGTGTCGTAGGCGTCGGCGATGGCAATCACGCGCGCACCGTGGGGAATCTGTCCGCCCTCGAGGCGAAGAGGATAGCCGGTGCCGTCGTAGAATTCGTGATGGTGCCGGACCATCTCGCGGATCCGCACCATGGGTTTGAGCGGCTCGAGGATTCTGGCACCAAGATCGGTGTGAGTCTTCATCGTCTCCCACTCGGAGGCATCGAGCGGGCCTGATTTGTTCAAGATAGCTTCGGGGATTCCAACCTTACCGATGTCGTGCAAAAGCCCTGCGAGGCGGATCTCCTCGACCTCGGTCTGGCACATGCCCAGAGCCTGGGCGATCATCACTGCGTAAGCGGCAACTTTCTGCGAATGGCCCTGCGTGTAGTGGTCCTTCGCGTCGATCGCGAACGCGAGCGACGTGACCGTTTCGACCACCGCAGGAGGCAACGAATCACCCGATCCCTCGCCGCCCTGCTCGCTCAGCGAGCGCGTGAACTGCTCGAGACGGCGGTAGATTTCCTCAAATGCTTCGGGGCCGGTGGCGAACAAGCGCTTGAGCGTGACGCCGAGATACGCTTCGAGCACATCCTTCTTCCACCGTTTGCGGTCGTTCGGATCTCCCTGCTCGGCGCTCGAAACGGAATTTCCTCCCTGATGCTTGGAGAGATACATCGAGGAATCGGCCACCTGAATGAGTTCCTGCGGCGTCGAGCCGTGCACCGGAAACGCGGCGATGCCGAAGCTGGCCGTGATGTTCTTGTCGCGCAGCAGCGGGTCGGATGCGATCCAGCCGCGGAGCTTGTTGGCAAGCTGGCGGGCCTGCTCGACGGTGGTTTCCGGCATGAGGATCACGAACTCATCGCCGCCGTAGCGCGCGACGACGTCGGACCGGCGGCAATTCTGTTCGAGGATGTGGCCGACGCGCTGAAGCACCACGTCGCCCTCGAGGTGGCCGTAAAAGTCGTTCACGAATTTGAAGCGGTCGAGATCCATCAGCACCAAAGCCAGCGGCCGGTTGGCGCGCGTGGAACGTTTCCATTCCGCTGAGAGCGCCTCCATCAGGAAGCGGTGCGTCTTCACTCCTGTCAAGCCGTCGGTGATCGCCTGCTCCTGCGCCTTCTGGAAGGTCAGAGCGTTGTGCAGCGCGCCGGCGAACAGATCGGCCAGCGTGCGGAGCAGCGTCACATCCTGTTCGGCGAAATCGCAGGGCTCCGAAGTTTCCACGTAGAGCACTCCGAGGAACTGCTCGCCGTACGTCACGGGAAGCGCGACGGACGCTGCGGAACCGGCCAGCACAAGGCGCGGAGTCGAGGCGCTCGCCTCGCGGACGACAGACACGTGGCCGCTGCGGGCCACCTGCCCGACCAATCCCTCTCCCAGCAAGATCCTGCGCCCCACGGCTTCTCGCCGGGCCCCCGCCTCGGCCTGAATCACCAGCTCCTTGGCCGAATAGTCGAGGATGGCGATCCCGATGTGGTCGTATCCAAGGTGCTTTTCCATCTCCGCCGCGATCTTCGCGAGCATCTCGTCCGGATCGAGCGTGGTGATGGCGTGGCTCGAAACGTTGTTGATCAGCGTGAGCTGGCGGGACTTCTTCTGTTCCTCGGCGAAGAGCCTGGCGTTTTCCATCGCGATGCCGGCCTCGCTCGCGAGGACGCGCAGAAACTCCACGTGCCCTTCGTCGAACATGCGTTCCTTCTGGCTGTGGACCGCCATCACTCCGACGGTTCGATCGTAGAGAATTACAGGCACCGCGCAGATCGATCCGACGGGCCGCAGCGAATCGAAACCCAGCCGCTGCGTCTCCTCCCGGAAGTGATCGCGGATCAAGAGCGGCTGCCCGGAGCGCACGACGTGCTCGACCATGTGGTTGCCGGCCGAGCGCGAGCGCTTCGGTCGCCGTTCTCCGTCGGTCACTTCGATTTCAAATCGCACTTCGGCCGCCTTCGGCTGGTAGAAGGCGATGAAGAAGCTCGTCACGTCGAGCACGCGGCGCATTTCCGAATAGATGCGCTCGAGCAGTGCGTCGAGTTCGAGCGTCGAACTCAGGGCGCGGCCGATCTCGTTGAGGATGTGCAGCTCTTCGCTGCGGCGCGATGTCTGCTGGATCAGGTAGCTGTTCTCGACCGCCGTGCCGATCTGCTGGCCGAGCGCGAGCAAAAGCCGCCGTTCCGCGGGAGTGAAACTGTGATTGTCAGGCGTCCCAAGGATCAATACCCCGAAGACGCGCTCCTTTGCCTGCAGGCTGATGCCTACCACCGTGCGCAGGCCCTGCGCAAGGAGCACCTGACGCACCCGGCGGAATGCTTCTTCCTTTTCGAGCGCTTCCCAGCTCGCGTCGCGCGTCAAATCGCGAAACACCACCAGGCCGCCCAGCCGCGCCACCAGGTTGACGAAGTATTCATCCAGATTCGCTTCCTGCATGGCGGCGCAGAACGAATCGCCCAGCCCCGTCACAATCACGGACTTCGACCCGCCGGTTTCGCCGTGCTGCAAGCACAGCGCGCCGCTTGGAATGCGCACCACGTTCAGGACGCGCTCGAGTGCTTGTCCCAGCATGTCCTGAATCTCGCCACCGACAAAACCGGAAGTGGCCAGGTTCAGGCTCGAAAGCGCCAGCATGTTTCGTTCGACCCTCCGGCGCTCTTCCTCGTACACGGACATTACCATCAGCATGCAGGTGAACATCTCCGGCAAGAAAATCGGGGGAAGCAGATCCCTTCCTTGCAGTAGGGGCAGACGAGACTGGAACACCACGACAATGCACAGCACGCCCCAGCCTATAAACGAGACACCGAGTAAGGCATCGGCGTGAGCTTCCTGCTTGCGCCCCTCCTGCAAGAACGTCCATCCGACCAGGAGATATGCGAGCCCCGCACCCAACAGCAGCGGAACGCTTGTAGCTCCATACGCGTTGGCAGCGGCCCACGCTGCCGCAATTGTGGCCGCCGCAATAACGGCCCGGACCGGAACGGCAAGCTGCGCGTAGAGGCGCGCGGAGCAATAAAATGCCAGGGCGGACAGCGCGAGAAGCCATTCGTTCACTTCGCGGAACGGGGGGAGCAATCGATCCGATGTAATCCCCGCTACGATCGTCATTGCGATGCGGTGAGCTAACAGCAGCAGCCACGCCATCGACCACGCAAAGAGGTACGGTTGCCGTTTCAACCGGTAAAGAAATAGGAAGAATGCCGCAAGCAGAAACGTGCTTGTCAGCAACACAAACCCAATGGAATTGATGTGGATCGTCAACCCAACACTCCGTCCTTACTGCTGCGGACGCTTCCGCTGAGAATAGCAGAAAACCCGGCGCCAACCCGCCGTCTGTCCATCCAAGGTTTCGTGGAGGTCAACCTCTTGCGAAGGCGCTGAGGAAGAGCGGGCCGGGGCCTGCCGCCACTATGAATTTTGCGTGTTTTTAAGTCAACAGTACCCGGGTACCAACTCGCGCCCCTTCATGGACTTGCGCCGGGCCGCGCTCGATTTTCGACGTGCGTTCCGATACTATGGGTCGTTTCGAATTCAGGAGAGAAAAATCTCAGTATGTCTCCCGCAATGAAGCCGCGCGTTCGCTTCGCGCCATCGCCCACGGGCTACTTGCACGTCGGCGGCGCCCGGACGGCGCTTTTCAACTGGCTTTTTGCGCGGCACCAAGGCGGGACGCTGCTGCTGCGCATCGAGGATACCGACGTCGAGCGCAATCGCCCCGAACTCGTCGATGGAATTCTCGAGGGGCTGAAATGGCTGGGCATCCAGTGGGACGAGGGTCCGCTGTTCCAATCGCAGCGGCTTGAATTGTACCGGGCGGCGGCCGAGCGTCTGCTCGCCGGCGGCGCGGCCTTCCCCTGCTATTGCAAGCCCGCCGCGTACGCCGGTGCGGACACCGCGCCGGACGAAGCGCAGGAAGGCGAAGGAGACGACGAGGGCCCCAAGGCACAGAAGAAGTTTGCCTGCCCATGCCGCGATCTGAGCGATGCCGAACGCGCCGCCCGCGAGGCCTCCGGCGTTCCCCACGCCATCCGGTTCCGCGTCGCGCGAAGCGGAACGACGAAATTTGAAGACGCGGTCTTCGGCCCGCGCGAGATTCAGAATGAAGAGATCGAGGATTTCGTGCTGCTGCGCTCGAACGGCGTGCCGACCTACCAGCTCAGCGTGGTCGTGGACGACATCGACATGCGCATCTCGCACGTGATCCGCGGCGCCGATCACCTCTCGAATACGCCCAAACAGGTGCTGCTCTATCGGGCTCTCGGCGCGGATCCGCCGATTTTCGCCCACGTGCCTCTGATTCTGGGGCCCGACCGCACGCGTCTGTCGAAACGCCACGGAGCGACGAGCGTCGGCTCCTATGCCGAAGAGGGATTCCTGCCGGAAGCGTTTCGGAATTTTCTGGCGCTGCTGGGCTGGTCGCCCGGAGGCGATTCGGAATTCATCCGCACCATCGAGCTCATCGAGCGTTTTTCGCTTTCCGGCGTGAGCCGCACGAACGCCGTCTTCGACCGCCCGAAGCTCGAATGGTTCAACACGCAGTATCTCCAGAAGCCGCCCGTCGAGGAGCTTCTGCCCTACGTGAAAGCCGAGCTGAAACGCGCGGGACTCTGGGAGGGATCGCAGGCGAGCCGGGACACCGCGTGGTTCGCGCACGCGGTCGATCTGATCCGGCCGCGCACGCGGCTGCTCGGCGACTTCACGTCGTCGGCCCGCGCGTTCTTCACTGACGATTTCGAGTACGCGGCGGAAGCTCGGGAAAAGTTCTGGAAGGACGACCGCCTGGCGGCCATGACGGAAAAGCTTGCCGCGGCGCTCGCCGCTCTGCCCGACTGGAACCACGACGCCTGTGACGCCGCGCTGCGCGCGCTCGCAACGGCCGAGGGCGTGAAGGCGGGCCTGCTCATCAACGCCGCGCGCGTAGCGATCGTCGGCCGCGCCGTGGCCCCGCCGCTGTTTGAGACGATGGTCGTCCTCGGCAAGGATCGCGTGGTCGCGCGGCTGCGGCGTGCGCTGCCCGCATTATCGTCCCGCTGATACCGGAAACGGACGGCGTTCTGCGCCACACCACTTCCACTCAGTTTTTCAATTGGAGGCTGCTACTTCGTGGGACCCGCGGAGAAGATTTCCGGATGCATCGGTTTGCTGGTTGCGCCGGCCGCGACGACTTGCAGCTCGACGCTCACCGGCACTTTTACGGGAGGAAGGCATGCGGAGTTGTTGCACGCCTGGTAGCGCAGCACCACGGGAATCGTGGTCGCGCCCAGCTTGGCGCCGGATTCCGCGGAAAGTTTCATGCGAAACGTGACGCTTTTCGTGTAAACGTTGAGCGGCTTATCGGGCGAAAACGGGAACTTCTCGTTGTGCCCGGCCGGATAAACCGTGTCCGCGAGCGTGATTCCCTCGGGGAGCTGCGGCGTGAGCGTGGTCGGGATCAGATACGAATCCAGCGGCTTGTGCGAGTTCATGTGGTAGCCGTTCGCGATGTCCACCACGATGGCCGCCTGGAACTCCTTCCCTCGAGGCACGGGGTCGAGCGAAACGAAGGGATGCGTCTTCACGACCTCGGAGGCGCTCTTCGGAGCCGTGGCTTCTTGGGAGAGGGCGATCGCGCCGCCCGAGAAAAGCAACATCGCGCACAACGCTGAAACTCGCCGGAATCGCCGAGGAATGTTCATAGCTGGCTCTCAACGTCCTTCACGATCTGAATTTCGTTCACCACACCGATGTACTTTTTCACGATCTTGCCGTCGCGCGAGATCAGATAGCTCGTCGGCATCCCGAGCAACCCGCCGAACTTGTCCGCAATCGCGTCGGTGCCGAGCACAATGGGATAGTTCATCGTCCGTTGCTGGCCGCCGACGCTGAACTGCGTGTCTTGCAAGAAGGGGTTGATGGCCTTCTTGCCGTCCTCGTCCATGGAGGCCCCCAGCATCGTGAAGCCCTTGCTGCTGTACTTGTCCTGCAATCCGATCAGCACGGGAATTTCACTGCGGCAAGGTTCGCACCATGTCGCCCAGAAGTTGAGCAGCACCACCTTGCCCTTCAGGCTCGACAGAGCAACATCGCTGCCTTCGAGATTCTTGAACGTAACGTCCGGCGCACTCGCCAGCGCCGAGCCGGAAGGCGTAGTGGAGTTGGCCCCTCCCATCGCCGCGGGATGGAAGAACTTGTCGATGATGACTTCAGGGTTAAAGGCTTGCAACCTGGCCGAAAGGTACGTCAGTCCATTCACGAAGATCAGCGCGCCGATTGCCAGCAGCAGGACTCCGCTCAACACTTCCACGGTGTGAAGATGCTTGCGGAACTTCTGATAGAACTTCAGGAACCGCCCGATCAGGACCGCCGTCAGCAGGAAGGGAATCGCCAGCCCCAGCGAATAAAACGTGAGCAGGAGGACGCCCTGGCCCACCGTGTCGCGCATCGCGGCGATCGCCAGCACGAACGTGAGAATGGGTCCGATGCAGGGTGTCCATCCGAGCGCAAACGCGAATCCAAGCAGAAATCCGCTCACCATTCCCGGCTGGTTCCCGCCCACGTTGCGCAAGTGGACGTCGCGGTTCAGCCATCGCGTCAGCGAAGGTCCCAGCAGGAAAATCATGGCCGCTGCATAGAATTGCACCGGCTTGAGAATCAGGTTGGTGCCCGTCCGGAGGGTCAAAAGAAGACCGAGCGCAATAAGAACGATTCCAACGATGAGGCCCGCACGCACCGAGATCTTGACCAGCCAGCCGACGAGGTGCAGACCGAACAGAATGATCAAGGCGCCCGCGATGGGAGCGAGCAGGTTCCGGTTTCGCAGCAAGAACGCGCCGACGGCGCTGGCCGTGGCGCCCATCGTGATGAAGACGGCCGAAAAACCGACTACGAACGCGAAAGCGGAACTCAGAAGCTTGCCGCTGGAGCCCTGGCCTTCCTTCAATTCATCGACGCCCACGCCCGAGATCATCGAGACATAGCCGGGCACGAGTGGCAAAACGCACGGCGATAAGAACGAAAGCAATCCTGCGGCAAACACCAAAAGTGCAAAACCCACCATTCGGATTCCCTCACTCCCTCAGCAGGGCGCTCCCCGGCCTTCCGTCCGGGCTCTGGCCAAACTCGCATTTGACCACAACGTTTAGACGCATGCCACCAATTTTTGGTTCTGCAAACGGCTGGCGCAGGGAATTCCCGTCAGCTGACATCGGAAGCCGACGGCGTGCGGGCCTCATCGCCCATTCCCAGTTCTCTAAGCCGCTGAAAACGCAGCGCCGCGCGGTGACAGCAGGCTGGCATTCCGCATGCCATTGCATGACATGCGGGCCCGCCCGCTGGAACCGCAAACGGCAAGACGATTTGCCGGTTGCGTGTGGCGGGCTCGTAAAACTCTTTGCGAGGAGGCAAGGGATGACGCCCAACCAGGTGACGCTGGCGCGCGTTGGGGCGGCATTTGCGGCCGTGGCGCTGTTCAACTTCGGCGCCGACGCGCCGGCGGCAGATCTCGCGGCCGTCCTGCTGACCGTCGCGGCCATCGCGCTCGACGGCGTCGACGGCTATCTGGCGCGCAGCCGCGGACTCGCCACGGTGCTCGGCGCGCAGCTCGACATTCTGGGCGACCGCGTGGTCGAGAATCTTTTCTTCACGCTGTTTGCCGTCAGCGGCTTGATCTCGCTGTGGGTGCCCGTTCTGTTTTTCGTGCGCGGCACGCTCACCGATTTCCTCCGCGGCCTGGCCGTTCGATCCGGCCGGAGCGGCTTCGGGCGCAACTCAATGCTCGAGACGTGGTGGGGGCGAAGCCTCGTTGCCTCTCGCGCCAGCCGCGCGGCGTACGCCACGCTTAAGTGCGTCTGCTTCTGCTGCCTCGGGCTGATGCTTCCGCTGCGCCATCTGCCCTCCGGCCAGCTGAACGTTTGGGTCAGCGCATTCGCCAGCCACTGGCTGCTGATCGCAGCCCAGGCGCTGACGGGAAGCACGGTCCTCTTCTGTCTGGTGCGGGCGGTACCCGTGATCTGGGAAGGCCGCCGGTATCTCGCCGCAGCCGAAAAGGCGCCGGCAAGGGTAGCCGTGGGAGTGACGCGATGAACCGGCCCGAAAGAATCGGCGCGTTCTTCGATCTAGACGGCACGCTTCTGCCCGCGCCCTCGCTCGAATGGCGCTTCATCGGCCATCTGCTCTCGCACGACAGGATCGGCGGCAGGGACATCGCCCGGTGGCTCGCTCGCTGCGCGAAGATGCTGCTGCTCGACGCGGGCGGCGCGACCGTGGGCAACAAGTTGTATCTCGCCGGCTCGCCGGAATCGCTCGCGATCGATTGGGCAGATTCGCTCGGGCCGGGATCACCGGAGCTTTTTGCAGGAGGAATCGAGCGGGTGGGCTGGCACGCTGCGCAAGGGCACCGGGTGTTTCTCGTCAGCGGAACGCTGGCGTGCCTCGCGCACGTTGTCGCGCGACGGCTTCCGGAATCACCTGAAGTTTGCGCGACCGAGCTCGAGGTGCGCGACGCCCGCTGGACGGGCCGTCTCGTGAGCGAACACATGAGCGGCGAAGCAAAGGCTCGCACGGTCCGCGCCCTGGCGGCGCGATTTGGGCTCTCGCTCTGGGAGAGCTACGCCTACGGCAACTCCATCTCCGACCTGCCGATGCTCGATTCCGTGGGACATCCCGTGGCCGTCAATCCCCCGGCTAGGCTGCGCCGGATCGCTCGCAGCGAAGGCTGGCCAAGCTGCGATTGGACAATCCCGTGCGCGACTTCCGCTCCGCGCCCGAACCATCTCGCGCCCAGAGCCGCGCGATGAAATATTCGCGTCGCTTCATCCCACTCGACGCGGCAACCCGCGAGGCGATCACCTGGAACGGAGGCGAAGTCGGTGACGCCGAATGCAGCTCCTCGTCTCTCTGGCTCGATGAAACTCGCCGCGCTTGCGGGGCGTTCGAGTGGATCACGTTCGCCTATCTTGCGTGGCTCGTCGCGATCCTCGCCATCTTCCATCGCACCATTCCCCATGCCGCGCCCTATCTCGCGCTGCATCTCGCAATCGCGGCGGGAATCGCGATTCTGGCCCGGGCGGGCGCACACTCGCGGAGCGCAGCGGTGCGGTTCGCGCGCCACTGGTATCCCTTGCCTCTCTACATCTTCTTCTTCGAGGAGTTGCAGGATCTGGTGCACGCCATTTTCCCCGGCTGGTTCGACCGCCGTCTCATCGCGTTCGACTATTCGCTCATCGGTTCGCATCCCTCGGTGTGGCTTGCGCGATTCGCATCTCCGGCGCTCAACGATTTCATGCAGTTCTCCTACATGACCTATTTCCTATATCTCGTCATGCTGCCGGCGATTCTCTACGCGCGCCGCGAGCGTCTCGCTTTCTGGACCGTGATGACATCGACGGCGATCGCGCACTATTCGGTGTACGTCGTCTCGGTCCTGCTCCCGATCGAGAGCCCTTACTATTCGCTCGCCGGCGTTCAGACGAAAATGCTCGCAGGCGGCACCTTCACGGCGCTGATCGATCTCATCGAACGCTTCGGGCGAGTGCACGGCGCGGCGTTTCCCTCTGCTCACGTGGCCGGCTCGATGGTCGCCATTGTCGCGTCGTGGCGTTACCGCCGGTGGCTCTTCTGGCTCTGCCTGCCGTTTTTCGCAAGCATGTGCGTCGCGACCGTGTATGGCCGCTATCATTACATCGCGGACGTGCTGGCGGGCCTCGCCGTGGGTGCGATGGGATTTTCGGTCGGAACCCGCGTCATGAGATTCAGCGGGGGGTTGCCAGAGATCGAAACGTAGGTCCGTTCTTCAGTGCAATTCGGGATGCCGGTTGTGCCACGCGGTGGCTTCCTCGTAAGCGTGCGCGATGGCGAGCAGCCGCGCCTCGCCCCATCGCGGTCCGATCAGTTGCAGTCCGACCGGCAAGCCTTCGGCCGTGAACCCGCAAGGAATGGAGATCGCCGGATTCCCGCTGACGTTGGCCGGCCGCGTGAGCCGCAGCAGCTCCGCGCGCACTCCGGTCTCTCCCTGGCCTGCAATCCGCACTTCGGTTTCACCGATGCGCGGCGCGGGAATCGGCGAAACGGGAGCCACGATCGCATCGACGTACTCGAACGCCGCCTCAAAATCCTCCACCACCTCGCGCCGGAACTCCACGCCGCGCAGATAATCGACCGCGCGGAGTTGGTGACCGTAAGCGAGGTGCCCGCGAACGTCGTCGCCATACTCCGCGGCGCGCGCCGGGTAGTAGCCCTGCGATTCGTGGAAATGGCTCGCTTCGGCGACGATCGCGCTGGTGGCTGCGTCAATCGCGCCCGCGAGACGCGGCAGCGGCACCTCCTTGAATCGCGCGCCCGCGGATTCAAGCGTCTTCGCGGCGGCTTCAACCAGTCGTTGTACTTCTCCATCGAGGCGCTCGAAGTAGAAATGCTTCGGCCATCCTAGCCGGAACCGACGCGGGCGGCTCTGACTCAGCTTGCGATGATCCGGCCGCGTCTCGCCCTTTGGATATTTCCCCTCAATGGCCTCGAGCATGAGGCACGCGTCCGCCACGCTCCGCGCAATGGGCCCGGCATGATCGAAACTCGCGGCCAAGGGGATCGTCCCCGCCACGCTCACGAGCCCGAACGTCGGCTTCAGCCCGACGATCCCGCACAGCGCGGAAGGAACGCGAATCGAGCCTCCCGTATCGGTGCCCACGGAAGCAAAACCCATCCCCGTCGCCACGGCCACCGCCGAGCCGCCGCTCGAGCCTCCGGAAACACGCTCGGGCGCCCAGGGATTGCGCGAGCTTCCGTAATGGGGATTTTCACCAGTGATGCCGTAGGCAAATTCGTGCATGTTTGTCTTGCCGATCAGAATTGCTCCGGCCCGCGCGAGCATGGCGGCCACGTCGCTGTCCGTGCGGGGGACAAAGTCCGCGAGAATTCTTGAGCCGGCGGTGGTGCGAATTCCACGCGTCCAGAAATTGTCTTTGAGCGAGATAGGAATTCCGTGGAGCGGGCTCCGCGCGCGGCCGCGCTTCAGTTCCTTTTCGGCGGTCCGCGCCCGCCGCCGCGCCCGGTCAGAGAGGACCGTGAGAAACGAATGCAGGCCGGGGTTCCACCGCTCGATCCGCGCAAGCGACGTCTCCACCAGATCGACGGGCGAAATCTCTTTTCGCCGCAGCAGCCGCGCCGCCTGCTCGATGGAAAGAAACGCGAGTTCGGATTCGGAACGCGAGGTCACGCGATTCGGCTCAGAAGATCTTTTCCTGCTTCCTTAGATTCCCGGCGGACCCGAGATTCGCGATGCGGAATACGACGCTGTACTGATTTTCGTTGCGGATCGTGCCGAACGAGAACCGGCGGAACTCGAAGCCGATGCCGCAGCATGAGCCATTGTAGCCGGCCTCCACGATCTGGTTCTGAAACACTTCCTGCGTGAAGTCGTAGCTGGTGCCCGCCATTACGTTCCAGCCGTGGTGATTCTGCTCGCCGTACCCCAAAAGCGCGCGGACTTGATTCGAGCGCTGCTCGAAGTTCGTGGGCGGCATTTCCGGATTCAGCGGGAGGTTTAGCACGGAAAAGTGAGCGAGCGTGAGGAACGAGTCCTTGTAGGGCCTGAGCTTCAGCAGCTCGCCGATCGCGGTCAGCCGGTTGCGCACCGGATCGTAGTTGATGATGAACTGCGTGTCGAAGCGCTTGCCGGGCTCGATCCGCAGGTCGCTCACGATCGGCGAAAAATGCCGCGCCACGTCGGCGAAGGCGAAGGGCGTGAGCGCGTCGAGCGTCTGGAAAACGTTGGGCTGCTTGGGAACGAGCGCACCGCCGAATGTGGGATCGAAGAAGTATTTCTGCATCACGCTCCAGGTGATGAATTCCTCGGCGTCCTCCGAGCCGCGCCAGCGGTAGAGGCGCTGCGTGATCCCGTACTTGACTTCGTTCGTATCCGTCAGGGTCTCGTCCTCGTCGAACCGGATGAACCTCCCGAAATCGTTCACGCCGTTCACGTAGCGATAGACGATGCTCGGCTCGATCACGTGCTTCCACTTCGTATCGCCGTCCCACACCCGCTCGAACACGGGCAGCCGTATGTCCACCGACAGCTCCTCGGTGTTGCGGTAGAGATTCTGATCGACGAACGCGCCGTTGCGCAGCTCTCCCCCGTAATACGTCGACCGAAACGTGAAGCTCGGCGTGGCGTTGAGCCAGTCGCCGAAGTGCAGCGGGATCGCCACGCTCGGCGCGAATTCGCTGCGCGCCACGAAATCCGGCGTCGCAAACGGCGTCACGGTTTCGGCGCGGTGCTCGGCGCTGGTGAACGCGTCGAAGGAGAAATAGAACGGAAGGCGGCTCGAAATCTGCCGGTCCACCGAGCTGAACCGCGCTTCCGGAGCGGTCCGCAAAATCACGGAATTCTGCTGCGGCGCGCTCACATAGTTCCGGTAGCTGTTCGCCGCCACGTTCACGCTGAAGCCGTCGAAATTGTTCGTCAGAAACGCGGTGTTGCGCACCTCGGAGTTCACCGCTTCCTTGAACGTATCCGACCACGCGAGGCGGAACGTGAGCGATGTAAGTTGGTCGAGGTCTGCCACGGCGCGCCAACCCCCGGGGAGCAGGGAGGTGAACAGCAGCTTCGCTTCGTGTCCGCCCTGCTTGATTGGCGGGGCATTGTCCGGTTGTTCGAGCCCGCGGTCGATGACGCCGAAATAACTCGCCTCGAGCTGCGCGTTTTCCCACGGCCGCATGCGCAGTTGCCCCTTCTGGCTCCAGCCGCGGCTGCTGTAATAGGACGCTCCGAGAGTCACGTCCATCCAGTCGAGCGGGGCCCAGTAGAATGCGTCGCCCAGCACGGTCCCTTTCTGCGATGTGTTCCCGAAATCGGGAATCATGAATCCGGAATCGCGGCGTTTTTCCGCCGGAAGCGTGGCGTAGGGCAAGTAAAGGACCGGAATCGAAAACAGCCGGAAGTTGCCGTTCTCGAGATGCATCGATTTTTGCAGCCGGATCGTCGCGGTAGGCGCGTAGAACTTCCAGGTCGGCCGGCCCGGCTTGCAGACCGTCAGCCATGCGCCGTGAACCCGGTACGTGTTGTCGTCCAGCCGGTCCGCCTCTTCAGCCTCGAAATAGAGCGGGTTCGGGCTAATCAAGAGCGTCGGCACGGCATGCCGCTGCACGGCGAACGTCCCACTCACGTGATGGAAAGTGCCGCGGCCCGTGCGCAGTTCGTACCGCGCGTCATCGGCTTCGACATGCTGCGTCGTGTAATCAAGCTGAACGTGGCCGCGCGCCTGGATGACCTGCGCCTCGCTGTCATATTCGACGTGATCGGCGCGAAGCCGCGCGTTCTGATAACGGATATCCACGTGCCCGTCGGCGTAGAAAATCTTTCCGGCCTGCCGTTGCTGGTCGGCTTCGAGCGTGGCCTCGCCGCCGGAGGTCAGGCCCTGGAATGGCTTCGGCGGACCGTTTTGGGCCTCGAACGCGCGCGGCGACGCCAGAACAACCGCAAGCAGCGCTGCGCAAAGAGCGAGTCGGCGGACAGATTTCGAGAGAGTGGCTTTCGGCATCGCCCGGAAAGTGCGAAAAAGAGAACTGAGCCTAACACGCGCCTTCCCCTCTCGCAATCGCGCCATCCATCCTTCCGGCCGGGATTGGCGGGCGCCGGGCTTGTTGCTTGATCGGCCACAGCGCCTCAGGATCGGGCGTTACCGGACGCTGCTCCCGCGTGCTATGATTCCCGCGTTCCACTGGAACCTCCGCAGCGCAAAACGGACCAGTGATACGCATCTGCTCGAAGTGTGGCGCCCTCTTGCTTGACGACACGGAAAGCTGCTCTTTCTGTAACGTCGCTGCTGTCGAAATGAGTGAAACACCGGAGCCCGTACCGGCCGGCGCGGCCAATTTGAGCGAGAGTCCTGAGCCGGAATGGCGCCTGGAAGTCTCCCGGCGCCTGGAACAGTACCGCGCGCGCCGCCACCGGCTGAATCCCGACGACTCCCAATCGGGCCTTCCCTTCCACGAAGCTTCGCCGGTGCACTTCGCCGACGACGAGGTTCGCGAGCCGCGGCACGCCGGACCGGCGCTGCGGCAGCGTCCGGCCGAACGCCGCGCCGCGCGCCATACCGAACGCGTCGAAATCAACATCCAGCCCGAACTCGACTTCTCGAGCGCACCCGACGACCGCGCCCACCCGCAAAATCTTCTGGTTCCGGTCGCGACTCTGGTCGAGCGCCGCTGGGCCGGCGTGCTCGACGCCATCTTCCTGGGGCTTACCTGCGCGGGGTTTCTGGGGCTATTTAGGTCGCTCGGCGGGCAGATAACGCTGGAAAAAGTTGACGCCATCGTCTATCTCGCGGTGGCCTACCTCTTCTATGGGCTGTACTTTTGCCTGTTCACCACGCTCGCCGGCGCCACGCCCGGAATGCAGCTCCGCGGCCTGATCGCCGTGCGGCTCGACGGCAGCCTCCCCGACACGCGCCAGCTCCTGTGGCGCAGCTTCGGCTATCTGCTTTCCGGCGCGACGCTGATGCTGGGATTCCTCTGGGCGGTCTGGGATGAGGATCATTTCAGCTGGCAGGACCGCATCTCGCAAACCTATCTCACCGCCGCCGCGCCCATTTCCGATCTCGACTCGCTCGATATTCCCACACACCGCCATACCTTCGCTCATAAGTAGGTTTTCACCCGGTTAGCCGGCATTCGATAGATCCAACAATTGATGTCACTAAAAGTGAAAGCAAATGTTGACAAGCTCTCATATTAGTGTCATAAGAAGTGACATGAAAAAAGCCATGCGTCCCCGCGTCCGGCGGCTCTATCGCCAGAAGGCCCGCGCCGAAGCTTCTGAGGCGACGGCCCAGCGAATCATGGAGGCGTTCTTCGAATGCACCAAACAGCGCTGGTTCGACGAGATCACGCTGGAGGAAGTCGCCCGGCGCGCCGGTGTGACCGTGCGCACGGTGATCCGCCGCTTCGGCGGCAAGGACGGGTTGCTCTCGAGCACCTTCGAGCACATCGCGCCGCGCATACGTGACCAAAGGACGGCGGCGCCGGGAGACATCGACGGCGCCATCACGCGTGTTTTGGACCTCTATGAGGGACTGGGCGACGGAGCCATTCGCAATCTTGCCCAGGAGCCCAGGCACCCCGCCCTCAAAGTTGTCATGGACCTTGGGCGACGGGGACATCGTGTGATAACCGCCGAGGCATTTGCGCCGTGGCTGGATCCTCTGCCCGAGGATCGGCGCCAAGAAGCTCTCGACGCTTTCGTAATTGCGCTGGACGTGTACACGTGGAAACTGCTTCGCCGCGACATGGGCCGTTCCGTTCAGCAGACCAAGGCGGTCATGCGCGGGCTGGTCGACGGGATCCTCGCGCGCTATTCCGCTTCAGCGCCTTGGTCTGGAGGAAATCTATGAACACTTCCAAACCGCTCAATTTCCTTTTTACGACCATCGATGCGGGAGGCAACGTGGCCCCCATCATGACCGTGGTCTCCAAACTGATCGCGCGCGGGCATCGCGTGCGGGTCATGAGCGATCTCGCGAGTCGCCCGGAGGTCGAGGCCGCCGGTGCCAGGTTCGTCTCATGGAAAAATGCGCCCAGCAAGCCGGATCGTTCTCGTGAAGCCGAGTTGATGCGCGATTGGGACGCCAAGACTCCCGAGGATGCGATGCTTGCGGTAATCGACCTAATTTGTGGCCAGGCGCTCGCACATGCGGAGGACGTGATCGCGGAACTGGACCGGGAGCCGGCCGATCTCGTCGTGAACTTCGACATGGTGCTGGGCGTCATGACCGGGTGCGAAGCGCGTGGCCAAAAGCTCGCGCTCCTTTCCACGATGCTCAGCATGTTTCCGATACCTGGCATTCCGCCACTCGGCCCCGGCCTTCCTCCCGCGAAGACGGACTCGGACCGCGCTCTGCTCGCCGAGATCGAAGCGGGAGCTATGGCGCTCTTCGACTCCGGCCTCCCCGCGCTCAACGCTGCCCGCTCAGCGCTCGGCCTGGGGCCACTGGCCCACGTCTACGATCAGGCCGATTGCGCGACGATTCGGTTGCTCGGAACTGCTCGGGCGTTTGATTTTCCCGCGGAGGTCCTGCCGGACAGCGTCCGCTACGTTGGCCCGCTGATCCGCGATCCGGAATGGACCAAGGCTTGGGTGTCGCCGTGGAAGGCGTCTGACAAATGGCCACTTGTGCTGGTTTCATTCTCCACCGGGTTTCAGAACCACGCCGCCGTGCTACAAAGGATCATCGACGCGTGCGCCGATCTGCCGGTGCGCGTGCTCGTCACGCTCGGCGGTTCGATCAAGAGAGAAGAGTTGCGGCCAGCGTCGAACACGGTGCTGGTCGAGAGCGCGCCTCACAATGAAGTTATGCCGCAGGCTGCGCTGCTCGTAACACACGGCGGCCACGGTACGGTGAGCACGGGGCTCGTTCACAGATTGCCGATGCTGGTGATCCCTCACGGCCGGGACCAAGGCGACAACGCCATTCGCATAACGGAACGTGGCGCGGGCTTGTCGCTGCCGCCTTCCGCCACAACGGATGAAATTTGCAACGCAATTCGGCGCCTGCTGAGCGAACCTGCCTTTCGCGAAGGCGCACGCAAACTGGGCGACGCCGTGGCGGCAGAAGTCGCAAATTCCCGCGTGATCGAGGAGCTCGAAGCAGCGGCGCGGACGGCAATCCCGAGCGCCACGCTGGATCACGTGGAAGGGGAATCCACTCATGCCTGATAGCCCAAGAATCACGCGACGCGAGGCTTCGAAAATCATCTTGGGGACCGCCGGGGCATTGTTGGCTGGTGACGCTCTGGCACAGTCGCCGCAAGCTTCAGTCGCCCGCCGGTATGCGTCGCTGCAGAAGAAAATCGCGGGCCGCGTCATCGATAAAACGGACGCGGCGTACGCAAAAACGCGCGGGGCAGCCGTCTGGAACAAGCGCGTGGCCGGGGTCCGCTCACCCGACGCGATCGTGCAAGTCGCCTCGGCGCAGGACGTGGCAGCGGCCATCCGCTTCGCGCGGGCAAACGGTCTCAAGGTCGCGATCCGCGGCGGCGGCCACAATTATCATGGCGCCGTTCTTCGCGAAGGTGGAATTCTTCTCGATCTCGGGCTCCTGAGGGAAATCCACATTGATGCACAACAACGGCATGCCTCGGTGCAGCCGGGCGTTAAGGGAGGCATATTCAGCACGGCGCTCGCGCCTTATGGCCTCGCTTTTCCTGTCGGCCATTGTTCCGATGTGAGCCTGAGCGGCTATATCCTGAACGGTGGATTCGGCTGGAACAACGGGGAATGGGGTCCGGCCTGCATGAGCGTTCGCGGGATGGAGATGGTGACCGCATCCGGCGACATCCTATACGCGGACGCCGATCACAATATCGAGCTGTTCTGGGCAGCCCGCGGCGCGGGACCGGGTTTCTTTACGGTCGTCACGCGGTTCGATGTCGTTCTATATCCCATGCCGAAAGCAATGCGCGTCTTTGCGGCCAATTTCGAGCTCGAATCTGCGCCGATCATAGGCCCATGGTTCACCGAAGCGATTCGCTCGGTGCATCCCGCGCAGGAAGCGGCCTGTGAACTCGGGCCACTGGACGCCTCGAGGAAACCCGTCATAACTGTTTCCACCGTCGCTCTGGCGGGTTCGCAGGCGGAAGCATCGGCGCGGTATGCATCGCTCCGGACTCTTCCTGCGGGGGCCAAGCTCGTCGGGGAAATCGTGGACCAGCCGGCAAGTTTTCAGGATTTGCTGCATATGATTGATGCGTACTTCCCAAACGACGCGCGCATGGCCGGCGATGCACTCTGGACTGCCACGCCCGTCGCGGAGCTCTTGCCGAAGCTCCAGCCTCTTGCCGCGAACGCTCCGCCCGCTCCATCCTCCATCGGACTCTTCGTGTTGGGGGGCAATGCGAAGGCGCCACTCGGCGGCAAATCCTCTGCGTTCTCCCAGGCCGGCCCCATGGAAGTCGGCGTCTACGGCTTCTGGGATGATCCTGCACGGGACCAAACGGGGCGCGCCTGGGTGCGGTCCGTGATGCGGGAAGTTGAACCGCTCAGCCTGGGCGGCTACATCGGCGAGACTGATCTATCCGTGTCACCTAACCGCGCCAGCCGTTGTTTCTCTCCCGAAGCTTGGACGAAGCTGATCGCGATGAAGAAGAAATACGATCCCGACCAGCTCTTCTATTCCTACCTGAACGAAAACTAAGCAAACACCTTCGCGCACAAGCAGCACCTTGTTTCCAAATCCAGCGAATTGGCCGGGCCGATGTTATAATCAGGGTTCCGCTTGGCGCGGGGCGCGCGACCGGGAAAAGGAATCAGACATGAGCTCTCTCACGAAAAAGATCGTCATCGTCCTGTCGGCGATCGTGTTTGCCTATGTGACCACCGGCTACGTCCTCGGCCGCTCCTCGGACGACAAAGCTTTCCGCGCCCTCACGGTTTACAGCGAGGTGCTCGATCACATCCAACGCGAATATGTGGACGAGCCCAACATGCATCAGGTGACGGCCGGAGCGCTTCACGGCCTGCTCGATTCGCTCGACCCCCAGTCGAGCTATATGAGCCCGCTCGAATACACCGACTACAAAGAGAAGATGGCGACCGCCGCGAAGGCTCACGCCGGTCTCGCGCTCACGAAGCGCTTCGGGTACATCAGCGTGATTTCCGCTCTCCCGGACAGCCCGGCGCAGAAGGCGGGCCTGCAATTGGGCGACGTGCTCGAAAAGATCGCCGGTTTCACCACGAGTGACATGGCCATCGAGCAGGCCCAACTCCTGCTCAGCGGCGAGCCCGGATCGGTCGTCAAACTCTCCGTGATCCGCCGCGGCAAGACCGAACCTCAGGATATGGAGCTCGTGTTGGCGAAGCTTCCTGCGCCGAAGCTCGTCGAAGACCGGCTGGAAGGCGACATCGCCTACGTTCGCGTACCCGAGTTTGAAGCCGGCGCGACGAAGCAGATTCGCGACGAGCTCGTTCAGCTCGACCATCAGGGCGCTCACAAGCTGATTCTCGATTTGCGCGATTGCTCGCTCGGCGACGATCAGGAGGGCATCTCCACCGCGCAGCTCTTCCTCTCCTCCGGCACCATCGCGTCGCTCAAAGGCCAGACGATTGCTCCTGTGGTCTCCTCCGCCGACCCCTCCAAGGTCGCCTGGACGCAGCCCGTCACGGTGCTGATCGGCAACGGCACTGCCGGCCCGGCTGAAATTGTCGCCAGCGCGATCGCGGACAATCATCGCGGCGAGACGGTCGGCGACCGCACCTACGGCATCGCCTCCATGCAGAAGCTGATTCAGCTCGAGGACGGCTCCGCGCTGATTCTCACGCTCGCGAACTACTACACGCCTGGCGGCAAGGAAATCCCCGTCGATGGCGTGACGCCCACACAGCCCGTGCTGCCTTCGCCCGATGATCTGGCGGCCATAAACGCCGGAAATGCGCCCGCTCCGTCGAGCTCGCCGAGCGATCCGGTTGTGAAGAAAGCCATCGAAGTTTTACAGGGCGCGGCCGCTGTTCGGAAGGCCGCCTAGGCAATCGTGACCTCATCGCGCGGGAGATCGGCCGCGCCATTCACCTCCCGTCGCACCCGGTGGATTTTCGCCGCGCTTGCTATCGCCGCCGCACTCTCGCTCGCTGGCTGCGCCAAGAAGACCCTCCGCAGGTCCGAGCTTCGAGCCGTCACAGCGGAGGTGGTCAGCGCCGCGCAGGCCGACACGGGCCATAAATCCGAAATCACGATCCGGCCGGAAATCCAGTCATCCGTCACGGGCGCCGGGCGCCTCGCAGCGGACGACATCTATATATCTCCCGAAAACGCTTCGCAGGTGGCCGCATTGAAGCAATCGCTTGCTGAAATCGCCCGCCGCCACAAGCTCGTAGTTGCGCAGACCGCCACAGGAGGCGTGGAGCGGCTCGATTTCTCGTACCGCGGAAATCGCACCCATTCGATTCTCATCGTCACGCCGCTGGCCGCCCGCTCGCACCGCCCTGCCGGAAGCGCTCCTGCAAACCCGGAACTCGCGATCATCCTGGACGACTTGGGCCACGACCGCTCGGCCGCCGATTCTCTGCTCGCCCTCCCGTTTCCGCTGACGATTTCGGTTCTGCCTCACCTGCCGATGTCCGCGGAGGTGGCCGAAGAGGCCTTCCGCCGCGGCGACGAAGTCATGCTGCACCTTCCGATGGAACCTGAGTCCGAGGACACAGGCTCAGAAGGTGCGAAGCCCGAGGCGATTGAGCTGCGCGCCGGAATGAACGCGGGGCAGGTGGAAGCCACGGTCGAGGGGATGCTCGACACGGTCCCGCACGCCGCAGGCGTCAACAACCACGAGGGTTCGCGGGCCACGGCAGATCCGGCGCTTATGGACGCGCTCATGCCGGCCCTGCGAGCGCGTGGGCTGTTCTTCATCGACAGCCGCACCACGGCCGCGACCGTCGCTCACGACGCCGCCGAGCGAGCCGGAGTGCGCGCCGCATCGCGGAAAGTCTTCCTCGACGACACGCCCGAGCGCGCCGCGATTCTGGCGCAGCTCGAACTCGCCGCGCGCGACGCCCAGCGCGACGGCTCCGCCATCGCCATCGGGCATCCGCATCCCGCTACGATTGCCGCGCTCGCCGAGGGCGTTCCGGGCCTCGAAGCTCGCGGCATCCGCCTCGTTTTTGCCTCCGACCTCGCTCATTAGGCGCTGGAGTCACGGAAAACGATGGACATTTTTTCGCCTGTCATTCCGTACAGGCGCGAGGACTGGAACGAAATCTGTTCGCGCGTTCTATTTCGCCGCGCAGGGGCCTGCGCTACTTTCCTTTTACAGCCCTGCGATGCTCCGGTCCCGGCAGGGCGAGGAAGGAACCTATGTCCCACTGGATTGGAACCACGTCTCCCGCCGATGCCGGCATGACCGACTTCAAAGAATGTCTCAAGCAATTGCGCGACGGGCACCCGAGTGATGCCCTCCTCCACGCCCGGCGCGCCCTGGGGATTGCTCCGAAGAACCCGTTTTACCTCTCGTACACAGGCCTCCTGGCCGCCGTTGCCGAAAGGCGCTATGCCGATGGGGAAGCCCTCTGCCAGGAAGCTCTCGGCATGCGCCACAATCACGCCCAGCTTTATCTGAACCTCGCCGAGATCTATCAACAGTCCGGCCGGACGCAGGACGCCATCGCGACGCTCGAAAAGGGTCTGGTATCCGCGGGCCGCGATTTCCGGATTCGCCGGGCGCTCCAGAGGATTGGGACGCGTCGCGAGCCCATGCTGACGTTCCTGCACCGGAGCCATCCGCTGAACAGGACGCTTGGCAGGTTGCGACACCGCTTCGCGGGCCCGTCGCAGGCCGCCTGAGCGGTTTCGAGAAGAAGAGTTTCCCCGTGCAGTAGTCCGGGACGGACGCCCCGTGAATTCGCCCGCTTCCACCGAGCGGGCGAATGTGTTCGTCCCGGATCCCCTCTTACCCCGAGAGAAGTCGCGAAGAGTTTAACCTCGGATTCACCGCGGACGAGCAAACAACTCCGAATTCTTAGCTTTGACCCAGAGGGAGGAAGTATTGTGTGCCCTTGACGGGCTGGCGAAGGCGGCGCAGCAGCTCCTGCAAATCCTGGTTGCGCTCCACGAAGTCGATTTCCGTGGTATCCACCACCAGCAGATTCGAAGCCGAGTAGCGGAAGAAGAAGTGTCCGTACGCGCGCGCGACCTCCTCGACGTATTCCGGAGAAATTTCCTTCTCCGCCGGATCGCCCTTTTTCGAGACGCGCTTTCGCAGTACTTCGGGCTTGGCGTGGAGGTAGATCACGAGGTCCGGCGTAGGCACCGTCGGCGCGAGCATGTCGAAATACTTTTCGTAAAGCTTCAGTTCCTCGTTGTCGAGGTTGATGTAGGCGAAAATCTTGTCCTTCTCGAAGAGAAAATCGCTCACGATCGGCGCCGCGTTGTCTTCCGGGCGCGTCTCGGCCAGGCGCCGGTGCCGCTCGTAGAGAAAGTACATCTGGGCGCGGAAGGCGGCGCCGGGCTGTTCATCGTAGAAGTCGGCGAGAAACGGATTGTCCTCGCAGTCGAAAACGCGCCGCGCGTGCATCTGCTCGGCCAGCACCTTTGCGAGAGTCGATTTCCCGACGCGGATCGGCCCCTCGATCACGATGTATCGCGGAGCCTTAAATGCGGGCTCATTCGGCGCCGGTTGTTTGGCAGCCCGCTTCCTGGATGTTGGCCCGGCCATGTCGCGCAATTATAGCAAACCGCAAAGGAGGTCCGTCCCGCGCGTTCTACCAGCTCCTCGCGATGGCGGCGACGATGCGCGCAAGAGCGTCCACGTCGCGCGTGTCGATCACTTCGCCGGGCGAATGCGAATACCGCAGAGGCCAGCCGAGCGCGATATCCACCGAACCGCAGGGCACGAATGCCGAGCCGTCGTTGCCGCCCCCGGTGACGCCGAGCTGATAGGGGATTTGATTTGCACGCGCCAGCTTCACGACTTTTTCGACCAGGTCGCGCGGGACGATATTCGAACCATCCACCGCGCGGATCGCGAATCCCTTGCCGATCTGCGTGTCCGCGAAGCGCTTGGATTCGAGCGGCGAATCCGAGCTGACGAGCGTGTCCACGGCGAAAACGAAATCCGGCTCGCGGCCTTCGGCTGCGAGGCGCTTCGCCAACGCCGCAGCGCCCACGAGGCCTATTTCCTCGCCCGTGGACCACACGAACGTCACGTCGCGGTCCTTGAGCGGCCCGCCCAGCGCCCAGGCGGCGGAGATCAGCGCCGTGTCGCCCACGCGGTCATCGAAGCTGCGCCCGTTCGCGCGCGTGCCGAGAAGCGGTCGGTATTGCTTCGGGATCGTGATGGAATCACCCACCTTGATGCCGAGCTTGGCCACCTCTTCGGGGCTGCGCGCGCCAACGTCCACGCGAATCGTGTGCGCCGATTCCTCCGGCCACTTGAAATTCGCCTCGTCCCAGCCGTTCGGCAATTCCATAATCGCATCGCGATCGCCCGTGGACGTGTGCACCAGCATCGGATGGCCTTCGTAGTAGCTCAAATCCATCCCGCCGAGCGTCTCGACTTCGAGCCTCCCGTCGTTCGCGATGGATTTCACTTCGAAGCCGATTTCGTCCATGTGCGCGATCACGAGAATCCTGGGCGTCTTCGTTCCAGCAGGCGCAGTGCCCAGATGAAGAATCAGGTTGCCTGCGTCATCCGTCTCGAGCTTTGCCCAAGGGGGTAGAAGCTCGGTCACTTCCTCGCGCACCCGCTCCTCGTGACCACTTGCACCATAGGTTTCGACAAGGTGTCTGAGTAGCTTCAGATTGGGCGACACGTCTTTGGCCCCGGGTGGTGGCACCACAAATGAGGTTGAGGCTGTCCCCCCGCCGCTTATGTCCACCGAAAGACCCTGAGCATATATCTCGAGAAGGGTTGCAAGATCCTCCAAGTCACTGCTGGTCATCTCCGCTGGCGTATCCGGCCATGCGACTGGGATACCGATATGGGCCCATCTCGCGGGAAAAAGTGGCGAGGGAAGATAACTCGCAGGAATGATCCCGGACGAATAATCGGTGGCAAACGGAATCTTGTTCGTATCGGCGAGCTGTTTGAGATCGGCCGCCAAGCCCGAAAGCGTGCCGTTTGCCTGGTCGAGGCCGAGCAGCACACCGCTCCCCAACTCGCGGCGCGGTGCGCGATGCACACCCTGCATTCCCGGTAGCGCCCCACCCGGAAGTAGTCGGCCGACATAGATCATTTCGTCCGCCTGCGTCATCCTCAAGATGCGCTGCAATCCGCGCGCTCCTGTCAGCTGCTCGACGATGAACGCGATCGTCAGTGTGCCTTTGACTCTTGTCGGATCAAGATTGCGCAGCACCTCAACCAGTGCGGCAGCACCGAACTTGTCGCCGATGGACGCGCCCGCCATCGTGGGGTCGGCGAGATCGAGAAATCGTCGATTGATCGCAATGGGGCTCAGGATATCGACGTCGGACTTCCGCACCTCGTCCGCCGAACTCGCGCCGATATCGACGTACATGTTCTCGATGTCGCTCGCCTTCGGCGGATTCGTGCGGTTATTTTGCAGATGAACGGAGAGCCCAGCCACGACGCCGTCAATCCACTTGCCGTTCGCCGCGCCTACTTTCACCGGCTGCGCAGAATAGAGTTCGTTGAAAATCGGCGGCAGCCCTGATTGCGGCAGCCGCTGCAATCGCAAATAGCCGTCGTCGGTAATCCCGCTCACGACGAAGCCTGGCTCGTCAATCGGCGTAACGATCAGCCGGTGCGGCGCGCCGCTGCCGATCGTGATGACTACGTCGCCGAGATTGTCGACGACGGGATGGAACGACGCGAGCTTGGCCCGGATCTTCTCGGCAAGCTGGCTTTCATAGCCCGAGACGGCGGGAGTTTCAACAAACTCACGAAGGTCGCTTCCCAATGTTCCGGGAACTTCAACCTTACCTGCTCTTTGCGCGGAGACTGGAAAAGCGCAGAAAAAAGACGATGCGAAAAGGAGAACAACTACGCACGGCGCCAGCCGTGATGCCCCTCGATCCCGCCGCTCGCTTTGTCCTTCTCGATTCATCGCCCGTTAGGCTAGCACGCGGAAACAAAGATGCAAGTGCGCTCTCCTTGTGGGCGCTGTTCGCCAAGGCGCGCGGTGATATACTCCCGCGTCTCAGCGAAATCAGGAGGCGAAGCACATGAGCGAAGCAGCCGCAGCAAAGAGCAATCCATTCGACCCGGCCCTTTTCCGGCCCGAGGCGATCGCCGCGGAAACCCGCGCGGCCAACGAAGCGTTCCGTAAGGCGATGTCCGCCGGGCCCGATTGGTGGGATATCGGCGCGCCAGCCTTCCGCGCGGCGGCCGCCGCCGGCAGAGGTCCATTCCCGCCTCCGCCGAAGTCCGAACGAGGGCGCACGATTCAGATCGATGGCAAGGGCGGGCACAAGATTTCGCTGCGAATCATCGTTCCCGAGCGCGCCAAAGGCGTTTACATGCACATGCACGGCGGAGGTTTGGTGTTTGGCTCAGCCGAAAACGGTGACCCGATGCTCGAGCGCATCGCGCAAAATACGGGAATGGGATGCGCGAGCGTGGAATACCGGCTCGCCCCTGAAAATCCCTATCCGGCTGCGTGGGACGATTGCGAATCGACGGCGCTGTGGCTGGTGAAGAACGCGAAATCCGAATTCGGCACGGACGTTCTGACCATCGGAGGGGAATCCGCCGGCGCCACTCTCGCCGCGGCCACGCTCCTGCGCATGCGCGACCGCCACGGCTACACCGGCTTCCGCGCCGCGAATCTTTCCTACGGCAATTTCGATTCGTCGATGACGCCGAGCCAGAATCTGAGCCCTGAAAAGGGAATTCTCGTCGGAAGGACGAGCATCGTGAAATTCCGCGAAGCCTATCTGCCGAAGGGCGTGGACCCGCGCGATCCCGACGTTTCGGCGCTCTACGCGGACGTGAAGAACATGCCGCCGGCCATCTTCACCATCGGAACCATCGATCCGCTGCTTGACGATTCGCTGTTCCTCTACGCGCGCTGGATCGCGGCGGGGAACGAAGCGGAGCTCGCCGTTTATCCCGGCGCGCCGCACGCGTTCAATATTTTCCCTTTGCCGCAAGCACCCGCGGCCAACGCGCGCATCGACGCCTTCTTGAAGCGTTCGATTTCCTGAGGATTGGGGCGAATCACGCGTGACGCTTCGGATGGCGCACCGAAGGTGGCGATGGCCCGCTCTTCGCAGCCCTGCTATTGCGATGGCTCTACTGTGGAAGGGTTTCGCGTAGGATGGCCTGCCGGCCGTAGCTCGCCGCCGCGAGCGTAGGTCGGCGGAGGGGGTGGGATTCGAACTTGAGCCGCTTTGCGGGCGTGAGCCCGCCGGCGAAATCCCGAGCGAGTCCGCGCCAGCGGACGAGCCGAGGGACCCTGCTGAAACGGCGGAGGGGGTGGGATTCGAACCCACGAGACCCTTTCGGGCCTAACGGTTTTCAAGACCGCCGCCTTCAACCGCTCGGCCACCCCTCCGAAATTAAGTTGGTCAAACATTGTAACTTCCAGCTCGACTTAGCGACAGTACTGCACCAGTCTTGTGCAACCTCTTGGGGGGCAGTGAACCCCATTCTGAGACAATTCCTCCAAAGATACAATCTGCGGTGAGAGGCAGGTCACTACAGATGACAAACCGAAAACCGTGGCGCTACCCGGAAGCATTTCGCGTACGCGCAATCGATCGATTCAATCGCTGTGAGAACGTGAGATTACTTGCGAAAGAGCTGGGCATTCCCAGGCCGACCCTCTATCGCTGGCACGAACAGACTGAGCGAGCAGAATTCGTCGAACAAGTAGAGAGTGTGCATCTCTGGTAGGTAGATCTGCAGTCGAACTCGTGAAAGTAGTTAACGCCAATGCTCACCTTCTGCTGAGGTAACATCGCGTTTGCCGCGAATCCGAGAGCGTAGACCCTCCGTGCCGCTGCTTCTTCCGAAGTGATGGATGGACCCCGTTTGTCCGTTGTTTGCCATTGTCCGTAGCCCGCTAACCCGAATTGCAGGCGTAAGTTTTCTTGCAATGGAAATGCCTGCACTAAGGCAATCCTGCATGTCAAGGTGAAGACAGACAATGGAGAGGTCGTTCTGAAAGGCCCAACGTTCAATTGCACGGTGCTAAGAGAGCTGCTCTCAAAGCCGACGGAATGAGCCTTCTTCCTCTCAGTGGTTCTGGTATGACGGCGATTCTTGCGGCGATGATCCGCACGAGCTTTACAACTTCTTCGTAGTATCTGGCGACAGGATCGTCCGAGAAAATGTCTCGTTCGGCGACTACCATGACAGCGGATTTGATCAAGCTATTTTCGAGTCGTTTGATAATTCCGGTTCCATTTGGTTGAACGACTCGGACTGGCGCGAAGCAACGACAAGATTTTGGTATCACAGTTCAGGAATCGGCATTTTTTGCTGTTAGCTATCGTCCAGGGCCAAACGACTATCGTGCGCGCGTGTCGAGGCGCCGGTTTCTCAGCGTTGGGGAAGCCCCCGGCCTGTGCCGGGGGCTCTTGCTCATACGACAGGATCCGGATTACCGGCTGACCTGGACGCTGGTTCCTCCGGCGCCAGGGCCGCTAATGCGGGCGCCTTCACCGTTGGAGACAACCTTGACCCAGAGCGAGTCCTTGCCCTTGTAGTACGAGGTGACGCTGGCCTTGCGCAGCGCATCCAGGCTGTCCTGCGGCGTACCCGAGGCTGCCGTGGCGAATCCCGGCAGCTCGAAGATCACCCACGAGCCGCTATCGAGTTCGCTGAGCTGCAGCGCCACGGACGGCCTCTCGGTGGTCACCTTGATCTCCGTGCCGGCGCGTATGTTGGTCGCACCGGTTAGGGTGAACTCCTTGCCATTGCGGCTGACAATGACGGGCGGCTGCGGAGGTCCGCTGGGCCGGCCAACCACTGCGCCGGGATCTCGATAAGTGGCCGCCAGGCCAGGACCCGATGGTCCAGCACCGGTGGCTGTGGCCATGGCAGGACCAGCGCCAGCGCCGGGACCGGCAGCTGCGACCGGAGCCGCGGGTGGGGTTCTGGCAGCACCTGGGCCACCGGCGCCATTAAAACTACGAGGGGGGAAAACCACGCCCCCGCCGCCCCCGCCGCCGGGGGCGCCAACAGCCAGGCGTCCCACATCGCCCTTGCACACGGCGGCATTCCAGGTCGGCTTGATCTCACACGCGTCGTCGATGGCCATTTCGTCATCCTGGTCATTGATCAGAATGTACGAGTCCGCGACCCCGCTGACCGAGCCGTCCACGTCGTGGAACACCGATGTCTTGTAGCTCCCATTGCCGTAATCGTCGTTGGTCCACTTCTTCTCCATCGGTGGGAAATACACCGGCTTGGCGTTGACGAATTTCGCGCGCTGTACGTTGTTGTTGGTGCTCATTCCGAAGCTGGTAAACAGCAGATAAGAGATCGCTCCCGTCTTGCGCGTGGCGTTGTCCTGGTAATTCACGAACGTGTCGTTGTCCAGTTCATGGCGATAATCGTAGAACTCGTAGCCGCGGATCGGGAAATCCGGAACGGTGGGCTCCGGCAAGCTGCGGCCGTAAGCGATTTCCGCCGGCGTGCTCGGATTGCCGATGTTCTCCGTCTCCCCCACGAACAGCGAATCGACCACCCGCGACGTAAAGTCGGAACGGCCGAAGTTGCCCGACGCATGCGTGTAGCCGATGGCGTTGTCGGCCAGCTTCTCGTTCTTGAACGTGTCCATCTCACCGCGCGCCCACATTCCGCTATTCCGGTTCTTGTAGCCGGTGTAATCCTCGATCACCGTCTCCACGATGGGGCTGTTCCCGTCGGCCGGATTGGCCAGGGCCATATGGCCGCCGGGCGAGATATGGCCATTGGGCTGAGGGCCGCGGTCGAACATGAACCCGTCAAAGTTCGAATGCGCGGTGTTTCCCTTGAACTCCCGCAGCCGGGTTCGACGTGGCCAGGTTGCCTTGCTGACCTCCGTGCCTTCGAACGCGCCCGTCGGATGCTGCGGCAATGCCAGCCAGAAACCCGTCGCCTCGGACCCCGCGGCCACGTTGTCCCGGAAAACATTGTCCGGATTGGTGAACCAGAAAGTCGACGCCGTGTTGTCGGAAGGGATCAGGACATCCTTGGCGTTCTGCCCGGCCGGATCGAACACCGGTTTGTTCTCCGATCCCACGGGGCCAAGGTTTGTCGGAACGCACGGTTTGCCGTCCGGATGGCACTTGGTCTGCATTCCCAGGTTGTGGATGAACTGGTTGCCCGTTTCGACGGCGTCTTCCAGGAAGTAGCAGTGACCCACGGTGTTGAAGGCCACGTTGTTTTCCACTCGCACGTTATTGGTGCCATGCACCGTCACGCAGCGGCTGTAGGTGTCGTGAATCGCTGAATTTTCGATGTACTGCCCTTTGCCTTCGCCGACCAGATGCCAGTGGATCGGATACCGGGCCAAATGCATGTTCTGACCCATCCGATTCAATTCGACGCCGGAGACATACATTTTAGACCCGGTCATCGCCATGATATGCCCC
>Ga0335077_10000276_pt1 | contig 54959 bp, 41 predicted proteins | sample Lox_Sample_31_FD_207151 | JGI IMG/M metagenome (GOLD analysis project Ga0335077, IMG submission 207151) | Soil microbial communities from Loxahatchee National Wildlife Refuge, Florida, United States - Lox_Sample_3.1 | ecosystem: Environmental > Terrestrial > Soil > Wetlands | place: USA... | reverse complement strand
CTTTGCTTCGCTCAAAACATCGCTCCTAGTTGCAATTCGTCTTCGGGCGGCACGCGGTGCGGCACAGCCCCCATCGCCCGCCTCTCGGGGAGAGAGGTAGACCACGTCTCTAACAGGCTAACATCCGCCCAGAGCGGAATCAACGCATTGATTTGGCGGGGCTTAGAGCTGCATTAAACGGTTGGTTTTGGGCACCGAATGGGAATTCCGCGGCGCGAGTCGCGGCCAACGCTTCCCGGGTTCTGTCGAGGGGCCCGCACTCATACGATATAGGTCACTTGTCCATGAGAACCAGGCGCTTTACGCAGAGAATTGAACGAAACTGGGATCAATGAGCCCGGCCCCAGCCAACGCGGCCCGTGAAATCAGAATTGCGGCAATCGTCGCCATCGTCGGAGGCAGTGTGTTCGCACTGGTCGGGCTTGGTATGGCGAGCACCGTAGCGTTTACCGTGATCGGAATCTCACGTCAATACCATGTGAGCGTTCGGAATGCCGGCCCAGACTTTCGCGAAGTGATGGAAATGTTCGCGTACCTGTCGGCAGTACCCCTGGCGCTGGGTGTGAGTGGAATCATCACGGGACGGGGATTGCTTCGCTTGCGGCCTAAGGCACGCATTTCTGTAATCGTGTGGGCAATTGGCTCGACTCTGGCGAGCTTGTATCTGTTGTGGCACCCGGCATTCAAGTCCGGCTTTCATCCCAGTGCGACCGCAATCACGTTGTTGATGCTGTTCTTATTCCCTGTGAATGCGTGGTGGCTGCTCCTCTTTTGTCGGGCGAGCACAAGGGAATTTTTTGGTGCGTCTGGAGTGGCCGCGCAGAGCACCGAAATCAGCGATTGGCTAGCGAAAGACCGGCTGGCCCGGTCTGTCATTCTAATCATGGCGGTGCTAGCGCTGGCCGGAGGCGGCCTCTGGATGTATCGGCGGAATTCGTCGATGAAAGACATGGCACGAACACGGGACGCGTTGGCCGCAGTAAAGAGCTGGCATTTTCACACCGTGCGCTACATCCCGGATCTGCCACCCGAAACCATCGACATGGACACGGTCTGTCCAGCGTTCCAGCATCGCACCGCCACTTACGAAGATGCCGGCGGCGCATTGCACACGCGTGAGAGCGTCTATTACTTTGGCAGCTACTACGGTCTGGTCGACGGCCAATGGCAGCTGGGAAAGCAGCAGACAGGGTTTGTGGACCCCGGAATTTTCGAGTGCAACAACGGGCCGACCGGCGGAGATGAGAATTCCCTGCCGATTCCGGGAGTGATAGAAGACGGCAGCGTGACACGCGGCGCAGTGATCGGTTTGAATGGCGATTCGTGCCGCGAGTATGCCGTCTCCGTTCCCACTCCTCACGATCCCAAAGAAAACGAATTCCAATTCACGATCTGCATCAACGAGCAGGATCATCTACCACGCGAAACTCGACGAACGCCACCCGGGGCCACGCACGAAGGCGTCAGCCGCTTCAGCCAGTGGAACGCGATGAGCGAACCGCAACGGCCGCCTGACCCATAACCTATCTCATAAACCGGGGGCGAGCCGTTGCGGAACCTTCTTCGGGGGGCTAAAGCCGATACCCTGATGCTTTTTTTCGCCGGGGCTGAAGCCCCGACCTGCTCGAGAATCGTTTATGAGGTGCCTGCCAATCTCAGGCGGCGTCGGAGTCTTCGTCGGGTTGAATGTCGAGCTTGCCCTTGGTTTTCTTGGCGAGCAGATAGGAGCGCATGAAGGGATCGAGATCGCCATCGAGGATTCGGTCCACGTCGCCAACGCTGAATTTGGTGCGGTGGTCCTTGATGAGGCGGTAGGGCTGCATGATGTAGGAGCGGATCTGGCTGCCGAACGAGATATCCATTTTGGTTTCGTCGAGCCTGTCGGTTTCATCGCGGCGTTTCTGCATTTCCAGGTCGTACAGCTTGGAGCGCAACATCTTCATGGCCATTTCGCGGTTCTTGTGCTGGCTGCGTTCCATCTGACAAGCCACGACGATACCGGTCGGAATATGGGTGATGCGGACGGCGGTTTCCACTTTGTTGACGTTCTGGCCGCCCTTGCCGCCGGAGCGGAAAGTGTCGAGCTTGAGATCATCAGGCTTGATATTGACTTCGATGCGGTCGTCAACTTCGGGAATGACGAAGACCGACGCGAAGGAGGTGTGGCGCCGCGCGGCCTGATCGAACGGCGAAATGCGGACCAGACGATGCACGCCGGTTTCGCCCGCTAAGAGCCCGTAGGCGTTTTCGCCGCTGAACTGAATGGTGGCATTCTTGATGCCGGCTTCTTCCCCGGGCGTTTCGTCGAGCACGGCGGCGTTGATACTCTTGCGTTCAGCCCAGCGGAGATACATGCGGAGCAGAATGGAGGCCCAATCCTGAGATTCGGTGCCGCCCGCGCCGGGCTTGATGGTCATGATGGCGTTGAGATGGTCGTTCTCGCCGGAGAGCAGCGTCTGGGTTTCGAGTTCGCCGACGTAGGCATCGGCGGCGACGAGCTCGCGGCTCAGTTCCTTGAGAAGATCTTCGCGTTGCTGGGCATTCGATTCGGCTTTGGCCAACTCGATATAGGTTTCGATGTCGCCGACTAGCGAGGCGAGTTTCGCTTCCGCGGCGAGTTGATCTTCAGCGCGCTTGCGTTCTTTCAGGACGGCTTGCGCTTGTTCCTGATTGTTCCAGAAATTGGGATCGGCGATCTGTTGTTCGGTGGATTTCAGGCGCGCGCGGTTCTGCTCCGGGTCAAAGATAGCTCCGGACCAGAGCGATTCTCTGCTTCAGACCTTCGTATTGATGCTCAAAATCTTCAATCATCAAGCTCATGGATGGGGCGCTCAAACGGGAGCGTTAGTTTGCCTTTCGAAATGTAAGTACAACCAGAATAGCGGAAATGGCCACGCACATCCAGGCGAAGCAGTCGTTGAAGCGGGTGTAGAGGGTGGTATCGGTGCGGAAATCGTAAGGCAAATCGGCGGAACCGCGGACGTCGCGGGCCATGACGCGGGTCATATTGCCGTACGGGTCGATCGAAGCAGTGATGCCACTGTTGGTATCGCGAACCAGCCAGCGACGGTTCTCGACGGCCCGGACGCGGGCCATACGAACGTGTTGCTCGGCTGCCTCGGACTTGCCGAACCAGCCGTCATTGGAAATGTTGATGAGCAGTTGCGCGCCGCGATGCGTGAAGTCGCGAATTTCGCCGGGATAGATAGTCTCGTAGCAGATGAAGACGGAAAAGGTGTCGCCGTTCGGGAATTTACCGACGGCGCGCTCCTTGCCTTTGTGAAAGCCGCCGACTTCCTCGGAAACACTGGTGACGACCTGGTGAATGAAAGGAAAGGGTTCGTATTCGCCGAACGGTACGAGGTGAATTTTGTCGTAACCGAAGGTTTTCTGGCCGAGGGCGTTCAGCATGGCGGCGCTGTTGTAAGGAAGCAGGGTGTTGCGTTCGGCACCGTTGATGAATTCGCGGCCCGGTTTCCATTCGATAACGCCGACTATCACGGGATGGCCAAAATCGGCGGCCAGGCGCGAGATGTAGGGGCCGAAGTGCGGATCCTGGAAGGAAAAGGGCGCCGGTGCTTCCGGCCAAATCAGTAAGTCCGGCTGCTGAGTGCCGGGAGAAGGCCGCAAGCTGAGCTTCTGCAGCTCGACAAGATCGGCCTGGTGCTCCGTGTACCAATCCCCGACGTATTGGGTGTTTTCCGGGAAGTTGGGCTGGACCACACGCGCGAGGTGGTGCGCTTCGGCGCGGGGCACGAATCGCGGACCGATCCAGCAAACGAGCGCGAGCGCGAGGATCACGCCACCGAGAATGGCAAGGCGTCGTTTCGATTCCGGCGACGGGCCGCAATCGCTCCAAACCAGCAGGGCGTTGAAGGCGGCGGCGAGAAACGATAAGCCATAGATGCCTGCCACCGTGGTGAACTGAAGCAGCGCCGGATTTTCGGCGGGAGCATAGCCGAGCAGGGCCCAGGGAAAACTGATCTCGGGCAAGTACGCGCGGAAGACTTCGGTGCTGATCCACAGAAATGGCGCGCCGATGAGAGCGAGCGTATAACTGCGCGTCGATAAACGCTGCATCGCCCAAGTGGAGAGGCCGACGGCCGTGGACCAGACCAGAGCAATCACAAGCAGGACGCCCCAACCCGCGGCCAGCGACATCCCGCCGTGCACGGAAAGTACCTCGGCAATCCACGGAACGCAGGTCACGACGAACAACAATGCGTGCAGAAATCCGCAACTGAACGCCACACGCGCGCGCGCGCCCAGAATGCTGGAGAAGAGCAGCGCCGGGCAGAACCAGCCGAAGATGCCGGGAAATGATCCGTGGAACGATAGTGAGAGGAGCGCACCGCTGGCAGCCGAAATCAGCAAGCGCACCATAGCCGGCGTTTGCGGTGAACGATGAGGGAAAAAGTAGGATTTCCAGGCCGAGACAGACATCAGTGCTTTACGTAAAACGCTTTGAAGCCCTCGCCTTCGAGGCCCTTCTTCGCAGCGTCGGCGGCCTTCTGATCCTTAAATGGACCGACTTGCACGCGATAATATTTGTCTTTCGTGGGAGTTTGCACGTAGGCGGCGTAGTGTTTCTTCTGGAGGCTGCCGGCGATGGCGAGCGCGTCGTCTTGGCGCTGCAATGCCGCGACTTGCAGCACGTAAGCGCCACTGGGAATCAGCGGTGCGCTGACAGGCTTGCTGCTTTTCACGGGCGTGGGCACAGCGATGGCGTCAGGCTTGGCCTTAACGCTCAGAGTCTTCGATGGCGAAGGAGCCGGGTGCGTCTTTGGTGGCGGCTCGAGGTGTGGCGCGCTGCTAGCCGGCTTGTTGACTTCGGGAAACGACCACGGGCCTTTGGCGTTCGTGGCGGGGTCGGTTTCCTCGGGAGCAGCCGCGGACACGGCGGATTTTTTCGGCTGGGGCTCGGAATTGGGCAGCACGGCATTCTCCAGCTTGTTCATTCCGCTCGAGGCTGCGCGCACCTGCCCATCGTACTGGCTGCGACCCATCACATAACCGAGGGTAAAAAACACGCCGGAAAACAACAGCATCAATAAAAACAGGCCGATCACGTGCTTGCTTTCAAGCACACGTTCGCCCGCACTGCGCCTTCCCCCAGAAGCCATACTTATTTTGACGACCCCCCGATCGTCTTTACCCAGTTATTAATGATATCTATAGGCAGCGGGAAAACAATCGTTGTGTTCTTTTCGACACCTATCTCCGTCAGGGTCTGCAGGTAGCGCAACTGGATGGCGGAGGGCTGAGTCTCGAGGACTTTGGCGGCGTCGGCGAGCTTGGCAGAGGCTTCGAACTCACCTTCAGCGTGAATGATCTTGGCGCGGCGTTCGCGTTCGGCTTCCGCCTGCTTGGCGATCGCTCGCTGCATGGTTTCGGGAATGTCCACCTGCTTCACTTCCACTTTGCTGACCTTAATGCCCCACGGTTCGGTATCCTGGTCGAGGATAATCTGCAATTTCGCGTTGACCTTGTCCCGCTGGGAAAGGATTTCGTCCAGTTCAAACTGGCCGACGACGCTGCGCAGCGTGGTTTGCGCCAGTTGCGAAGTTGCGTATTGATAGTTCTGAACTTGAGATAAGGCGAGATTGGCGTCCACCACGCGAAAATAGCAGACCGCATTCACTTTTACGGAGACGTTGTCGCGCGTGATGATGTCTTGTGGCGGCACGTCCAGCGTTTCCAACCGCAAGCTGATTTTATAGAGCGTTTCAATCGGCCAGAACACCAGCCGCAGGCCCGCTCCTTTCGCTTCCGGCAACAATCTGCCCAAGCGCAGCACCACGCCGCGCTCCCATTCCTTGATGACGTTGATCGAATTCCAAATCCACAACAGGATAAAAGCCCCGACAATCAAGGTGCCGATTCCAAAGATTTGAAACATAAGACCTCCCTCGTTTTCGCAATCGTTATTTCCTGTCTGAACCCGCTCCCACAAACGGCTCGACGTTCAGCTTTAAACCTTCCACGCGGACCACGCGGATCGTCGCCCCCTCGATGATGGCTTCGCCCGAAGTTGCGCGCCAGAGCTCTCCATGCGTTCGCACCATGCCTTCGCCGTTCTGTGGAATCGCCGATGTCACCACGCCCGTTTCTCCGATCAACTCTTCTTTGCCGGTAGCAGTTTTCCATTTGCGCGATTTCAGCACCAAGCGCATCAGAAACACGGACAAAAACGCGAACGGAAGAGTCGTGGCCAGGGCCACGCCAATGCTGACGCCAGCGGGAGTCAGCGGCGAGCGGATCAGGAAAACCGTGCCGAGCAGCATGGACACAATGCCGCCGACGAGCAAAACTCCGTGGCTGGTGAGTTTCGCCTCCAGAATGAAAAGCGCCATGGCAAGGACAATGAGCAGAATGCCCGTGAAATTCACCGGCAGGAGTTCCATGGCATAGAGCGCGAGGACCATCGAAATGCCGCCAATCACGCCGGGGGCCACCATTCCGGGATGCGTAAATTCGGTGTAGAGCCCAAGCGTGCCGATGATCAGGAGCAGGAACAGAGCGTCGGGTTGCACGATTCGTGTGAGGAACTGTTGGCGCGCGGAAAGCTGAAATCCGGCAAGTGTGTAATTGTCCAGGTTCAGCTTCGCTTTCGAGCCGCTAAATCGCGTGATCTCGCGGCCATTGATATCGCGGAGGAGTTCGTCTTTACTGCCGGCGACGAGATCGATCATTTTCCCGTCGAGCGCTTCTTTCTCGGTGAAGGCGCGAGCGTCAGTAATGGCGGTTTCCGCCAGTTTGGGATTGCGGTCGCGTTTCTCGGAGAAGCTACGCAAGAAGGCCGTCGCATCGTTGTTGATTTTCTTGCGCAACACTTCATCCATCGGCATGGAGAACCAGCCGTTCATCAGGATGGGCGTAGCGGCGCCGGCGCGCGTTCCGGGGGCCATCGCGGCGACGTCAGCGGAAAGCAGAATGAGGAATCCGGCCGAAGCGCCTCGAGCACCGGCCGGCGCAACGTACACAGCGACGGGCACGGGCGAATCGAGAATGTGATGGATGATATCGGTCATCGAATCGCTTAAACCGCCGGGCGTGTCCATGGTGATCAGGACCAGCGCCGCGTGCCGATTCGCTGCATCGGTTAGACCTTCGTCGATGTAATTCGCCAGAATCGGCGCGACCACGCCATCCAGCTTCAATTCCAGCACCAGCGGAGACGCTTGCGCGGTGTCCGCTGCAACAGGCTTGAGAATAGGAGCCAATAAAATCGCCAGGTACATCGCGGCGACGACACCAACGCACACTCGAATTCCACGCACAGCCCCGCGAGCGTTCATGAAGCACCTCCCGTGGCCTTGTTCTTTTCCAAACGACCGAGTAATTCCTTCGCTTCCGGGTAGTTGGGGGCAAGCTTGACCGCCCTTTCCAACTCCGCGCGGGCCAGGTCCGGCTTGTTCTGCTCCAAATAGACTCGCGCCAGCGCAGTGCGCACCGACGCCGAATCGAGTTCGGCGAGCGAAAGCTGCATTTCTTTCACGGCGTCGTCTAACTTGCCACGGCGGCGGTAGATTTCAGCGAGTTCGCGGTGAGCCGCGGCATTGTGAGGATCGCTGGCAAGAGCGGCACGGAATTCGCGTTCCGCGACGTCAAGGCGTCCAGCGCGCATCTGTTGCCGTCCCTGACGGAGGTGCGCCGCCGCACCGTCTGTGGGCATGGTCACGGCCGCAGCCGAAGCGGACTGCAGGGGGCCTTCCAATTCCAAGCGCAGCGAAGTAGTTTCCAACTCAAGCTTCACGCGCTCGTATTTAGCCAGCGACTCGGGGTGCTTGGAATCGAACTTCAACGACGGCAGACCCTTTTCACCAAACTCTTCTTGCGCCGCTTCGCGGGCCGCGCGCAGTTCGTCCTTCTTGCCGGCTTTCTCCAAGGCGTAGATCAGGAAGGCGTGATCTTCCGGATTGTCGGGCTGGCGTTTTACGGCTTCCGTGAAGTAGGTCACCGCGGCTGGCAGATCTTTCTGTTGCAGGGCGAGGAGACCGAGATTGAATGGATAGTCGTCTTCATCGGGATCGATATCGACGGCGCGGCCGATGGCAGTGCGCGCAGGCGCCAGATCATCCTGGCGGGCCTGAGCAACCCCTAAGTTATTGAGAATTTCGGGCAGATCGGCTCCGCTCACAAGGTTGTGTTGCAAATCCTCGCGCAACGCTGTAAACACTTCCTGCGCCTTATCGGGCTGGCCCATGCGCAGGCGGCACACTCCAGTGGCAAAGATGGCTTCGACGCTCAGGGCATGCGCTTTCGGAACTTTCGCGAACCACGGCAGGGCCGTAGGACAATCGTTCTTCTGAAAATAAACTTGCCCGATGGCAAACGCCGGATCAGGCCAATCCGGTTCGAGGCGAGCCGCTTCTTTCAAATCGCGCAGGCGCGTTTCATCATCGTTGGCCAGCAGGCCGCGGATGTATTGCTCAAAGGCGGCCAGGGTCAGCGGCTTCTGCAATTTCGCAAACTCATTCAGGCTCAACGGGTAGCCATGATCCGCTGCAGACAACAGGCGCCACGTTACTTTTGTGTGCAATTCCATCAGGGAAGTCAGCGGGCCGGTTTCCGTGACCACGGGAAACAGAGTCACCGGACTCGTCCGCAGAACTCTTGCGCGGACCGTGAGATTGCTGCCGTCGGAAGAAAAATTTCCGAATACGATATAGTCCGCGTCCAACTCTTCAGCAATGTGCAGCATGGTCGCCCGGCTAAGCTTGGCCGACGACGGGATGCCGTAGAGGTCCATTTCGTTCAACCGGCCGGCGTGCGAATAGACTTGCTGCCCGGCGGTGGAAAGCCGCTGGATGGTCAATTCCTCGAGGCCTTCGCCGACCCAATCAAGGCGCGGCGGCGCACCGACATTTTCGAAAGGAAAGACGAGAAGGACGCCTTCGGGAGCGGCTTGCGGAGGCGGGAGCACCAGGGAGGCATTCGATGTGCGGGCATCGGATCGCCCGGCAGCCGTCAGGAGGCACAGCGCCACGATTAGTGAGCGGGCTCGCGGCACGCGAAACGCGCGGATTCTCATTCTGGGCACATTGTAACAGAGGGGGAAGAAAGAGTTGCTCTAGCCGCGCCCTCCCAGACGATTTCAGCAAACGAAGGCAAATTCCGAAAGCAACAGCGAATGCGTCTACTTTTGAACAGGTTCGGGCGGACGCACTACAAGAAGTTCCTGCACGGACGGGTCGTTTAGGACCTTGGCAAATGCGGGATCAGACTTCACGGAATTCATGTCTTGATAGCCTTCGTCCTTGGCTTTTCTCAAGTAGATCACGCAGCGTTCCAGATTGCCCGCTTGGGCGAAGGATTTCGCGAGCAAGAAATAGAACTTCGCACGGTCGGCACTGATCGAACGGTCTTGGATGACCGTGCCCGTTCGGGATCTCGACGCCTCCAGCGCTTCCGGATCGATCTGCAGGGCTTTGCGGAACGCGGCGATGGAATCCTCGTACTCTTTTTCGCCAAAGTAGGCGTAACCAAGATTCAAATAAAACGGAGCGAAGTCTGCCTTCAGTCCGATGGCCTTCTTGTAGTAGCGAACGGCCTTCGAATATTTCTTGCGTTCGTAATAGACAGTGCCGGCATTGTTCACGGCATCGGCATAGTTTCGATCGAGTTTAGCGGACTTCTCGTAGCACTTGAGGGCGCCGGAGAGATCGGTTTGATTGTGCAGGGTAATGCCCAATTCATTCCAATAGACGGCGTTCTTCGGCTGCTCGACGGTCAGTTTGTGGAAGATCTGCTGGGCCTCGCGGTACTGCTTGCGAACGATGTACAAGCGGCCCAATTCTTCGTTGGAAAGGTTAGGCTGCTCGGGCCCGGCGGCAGGAGTACTCGATTGAGCAGGAGCGGGATTCGCCAGTGGATCGGTCTGAGCGTTCGCGGGAAGGAGTGCTACGAACAAAAGGAAGGAAAGCCCTGGAATCGCCAAGCATTTGGGGGTCATGGCGAATCTCCTTTGTCCCGAGTAGCTGGTTTGTCGGGCTCTTTTTTCTTCTTACTGCCAAAGATACCAAAAATCTTCTGCAGCGGCCCCTTTTTCTTTTCCTGCTCCTTCGCGGCACCGGTCGCTTGCGGATCGCTCGACGACTGCGCGGGCTTCACCTCGGGCTGCCCGTTCGCGCCAGTTGCGCCCGGGGGAGCGCTGGGGCTGCCGCCGCCGAAAATATGCGAAAGGAACCCGCCAACCGTGGTCGCCGGACCATGTCCTCCGTGCAACTCGCAAAGCTGGGTGGGCTCCGAGCCAGCAACGTAAACTTCTTCGCGGATCGACGGGCAGGAAGGCGTGGCCACTTCGAGAGTTTCGGAGTCGATCATGATGGAGTCGACGCCCTCGGGCTTCTCGAAATCCTTCACGTCGCGGTAGGTGGGCATCGACGTAGCGCGTATCATAAAGTCCGCCCAGATGGGCGCAGCCGACGCACCGCCGGACAGTCCGAGATCGTGATTGTCATCGAATCCAATCCAAATCACGCCAACGAGGTTGGTCGTGAATCCGGCGAACCAACCATCGCGCGAGGTCCCGGTTTTTCCGGCGGCCGGCAAGGAAAATCCCTTGGCGCGAACCGTCGCGCCAGTGCCTTTGTTCAACACATCTTTAAGGATGCTGTCGACCAGATAGGTGACGCGCGGGTCCAGAACGAGTTTGTTCGCCGGAGTGTTCTTCTCGAGTACCGTCCCATCGGAGCTGACAACAGATCGCACGAACATGGGATCAGCGCGCGTTCCCATGGTGGCGAAAGCAGTGTACGCTCCGGCCACTTCCACGGGAGTGAGTTCGTACGCACCCAAGGCGACCGCAGGAGTCGGACGAATGTTGGAACCCAGCCCCATCTGGCGGGTGATCTGGACGACGCGGCCGTAGCCGACCATCTCGGCGACCTTTACGGTAGCGACGTTGAGGGAATTGGTGAGCGCCTGGCGCACGGTGACCTTGCCCATGAATTTTTCGCCGTAGTTATTGGGGGTGTATTCCTGGCCGTCGAATTCGAAAACGGTGGGCTCGTCCTCGATGGTGGTGGCCGGAGTGACCAGCGGCTGTGCGCCATCCACGGCGTTGTTGAACGCGGCAGCGTAGACAAACGGTTTGAACACCGAGCCGGGTTGGCGGTGAGCCAGCGCGTGGTTGAGCTGACTCTGGCCGTAATCTCGGCCGCCGATGAGCGCCTTGATTTCTCCGCTGTGGGGATCGATGGCCACGAGCGCGGCTTGTGCTTGCGGAGGGGGAGGCTCTTCTTCTGCAGCCTTCTTCCCTTTTGGTTTGTGCACCTTCTTCGCGAGCAAAGCATCGACATTCTTCATGCCTGCCTCGACGGCAGCCGCGGCGGCACGTTGCAACTGCGGATCGAGAGTGGTGTACACGCGGTAGTTGGAACTGAGCAGTTCCTGCTCGGTGTATTTCTCGAGGAGGTGGTCCTTCACCATGTCGACGAAGTAGGGCGCTTCGTTGCCGGTGACCGACGCGTGGGCCAGCTTCAAAGGAACGCGCTTGGCATCCTGCACGTCGGCCTCGGTGATGTACTTGTTCTCGGCCATCTGCGTCAGCACGCGATCGCGAGCCTGCGCGGCACGTTCCGGATGGCGATCCGCGACCGAGTAATAATTGGGCGCGCGGATTAAACCAGCCAGGAAGGCGCATTCACCCAGGGAAAGCTGGCGCAGATCCTTGCCGAAGTACGCGACACTGGCTTCGGCAAAGCCGCGAATACCGAAGCTGCCACGGTTGCCGAGGTAAACTTCGTTCGCATACATTGCGAAGATTTGCTGCTTGGAGAAGCGCTGTTCGAGTTCGAAGGAGAGCATAGCCTCGGCCATTTTGCGCTTCCAGGTGCGGTCGGTGGACAGAAAGTAGGTTCGCGCGACCTGCATGGTGATGGTGCTGGCGCCCTGCATATGCTGGCTGTGGCGAATGTCGGCCCAGGCCGCGCCGAAGATTCGAATGAAGTCGAAACCGGGGTGTTCAAAAAAGCGCTTATCTTCGGCCGAGAGGATGGCCTGGACCATCTGCGGGGGCATATCCTCATAGCGCACAAGACGCCGCTTGTCGCGGGAGCTATCGAAGAGATTAGTGATCAGCTCCGGCTCAATCTCCGCCGCGCCCATATCCGGCCCACCAGCGAGCGGGCGAATGGTCTTGATGGATTTGCCATTGAACTGAACGGCGAGGGCGTTCGTGGCGCCAAAATAGGAGAGCTTCGAGGGCTTCACGTCGACGACGTTCCCGTCGATCGTGTATTCCCCCAAAGCACTGTCGTCCGCCTCGGGACGATACCCGGAGCGCTGCAGGTACATCACCAGGTCGTCGGTGCCCCACGCTTGACCATCGGCAATATGCGCGGGGGCGGAAAAAATCTGCGTGGTATTTTGCAGAAAGTGCCCAGACAGACGGGCATCAATCATTCGCGAGTACTTGATGTAAAAGAAGGTGAAGGTGCCGGCGGCGACAAGGAAACAAAAAGCTACAAAGCCGAGCAGAAACAGCCCGAACGTGGACGTCCAAAAACCCTTTTGAAGACGGAAACGCAATGAAAACTCCCCCCGCCGCTGGACAACTACTATTCTCTCGCAATCCGGAAATGGCGCAAAATCGGGTTCCAACCGGGAGGAGCAAGGACCCCCGTTTCGTACGGTACGGCGAAAACAGCTACTTCATAATATCGACACCCTCGGAGGAAGGCGAGAAACTCAACTCGGTTTTATAGACCATGAGATCCACCGGAACGGTGTAATTGACCGAGATTTCCAGACCGTGATTGGTGTTCTGTACCTTTACATCCTCGCGCTTGGCGGGGATATCCAGATCCTGAATGGTTTTGAAAATATTGTCGCGGATCTGGTCCTCCGTGTAGCGATTAACGATCGCGAATCGGGCCTGCTCACTCATTTTATCTTTTAACTGGTACTCGGCGACAAAGGCCGGAACGATCTTGACCGCAGAATAAACCGCGGCGATGAGGATGGCCGTGTACACCAAGGCTTTCAGCTTGCCACCGCCTGTTTGAGAGCGAACCGACGACTTGACGTTGAACATCGCGAAAACAACTCCATGTGCCGCGGGCGCACCGACGCCAGCCGGCCGAAAAATCGTATACCTATGAATTTACGCTAGCACTGTGCCAGCGCGGTGTCGACACGCCGGAGGAACAGGTGTGCTTCGGGGTAACGCCCTGCCGGGCGGTTCCCGCTAATACGCCCGGGCGAAAATCGCCCGTGTACTTGCCGGTTTTCCGCAATGAATGCAACTGCCGGAACCGGTGCCCGCACCATTCCCCAAGACGGCCGCCGCATCTAGTGGGATGCAGCGCATGGTGGCGCGGGTTTCTTCCTTGATTTTCTCTTCGCAACCGCCGGAGCCACACCAGAAGGCGTAAGCAAAGCCAGTCTCGACGGCCTTCTTGAAATCGTCGTAGCTGTTGGTTTCGTGGGTATTCGCCCGGCGGAATGCCAGCGCCTTATTGAAGAGCGACTGGTGGATTTCGGCGAGGAGCTTTTCGATGGTGGCGGGCAGATCGGCGAGCGAGGCGCTGACCTTGCCTTCTTTGCCGGGACGGTCGCGGCGGGCCAGAATGGCGGCCTGTTTGGCGACATCCTTGGGGCCGAGTTCGACACGCAGTGGCACCCCACGCATCTCCCAATCGTTGAACTTGTAGCCCGGACTGAAACCCTCGCGCTCGTCCAAAGCCACCCGCAGATTGGCCCTGATGAGCTGGCCCTTAAGTTCCTTTGCCACTTTGAGGACCGAGGACTTCTCTTCGTCGTTCTTCCAGATGGGGACAATGACCACCTCGGTGGGCGCTAGCTTGGGTGGCAGGACCAGGCCCTGGTCGTCGCCGTGCACCATGATGATGGCGCCGATGAAGCGGGTCGAAAGGCCCCAAGACGTGGTCCAGCAATGTTGCAGGACGCCGTTCTGGTCGAGGTATTTGACTTCGAAGGCCTGGGCAAAATTCTGGCCGAGAAAATGAGAGGTACCGGACTGCAGCGCTTTACCGTCGCCCATCATGGCTTCGATGGAATAGGTGACGTCGGCGCCGGCGAACTTCTCGGAATCCGACTTGGCGCCGGGAATGACCGGGATGGCGGCATCGTTGACCGCGAAGTCGGTGTAGACATCTAGCATTTGCCTGGTTTCTTCGACGGCTTCTTCCCGCGTGGCGTGCGCGGTGTGGCCTTCCTGCCAGTAGAATTCGAGTGTGCGCAGGAAGAGCTTGGTGCGCAGTTCCCAGCGGACCACGCTGTTCCACTGGTTCATGAGCACGGGCAGATCGCGGTAAGACTGGATCCATTTCGCCCACATGTGGCCGATGATGGTTTCGGAGGTGGGCCGGACGATCAGGGGTTCGGCGAGTTCTTCGCCGCCGCCGATGGTGACGACCGCAAGTTCCGGGGAAAAGCCCTCGACGTGGTGCTTCTCTTTTTCGATGAAGCTCTTGGGAATGAAGAGCGGGAACGCGACGTTCTGGTGGCCGGTGGCCTTGAAGCGGCGATCCAGCGCCTGCTGGATATTCTCCCAAAGCGCCCAGCCATAGGGGCGCACGATCATGCAGCCGCGCACCGGCGCGTAGTCGGCGAGTTGCGCCCGCAAAACCAGCTGGTTATACCACTCCGAGAAATCCTCAGCGCGTGTTGGTAGCTTCTCGTCGGCCATGCGTCTCCCTATCCGTTCCTGCAGCAATTGGTGAGCTTTTCAGCGTAAAGGAGGCATAGCGCAGTGTCAACGCGAGTGGATCGGCGACTTGTTAGATGGAGCTGCCGAGGAACCACTCGCGGTCGGAGGCGCGGGTATTGTCGCGGATGATAAGTTCGGGATCGCGCATGGCCACGCGGCTGAAGGGAGCGACGGAATGCGTGAGCCAGACATTGCCGCCGATGATGCTGTGGTGGCCGATGCGCGTGTCGCCGCCAATAATCGTGGCACCCGCATAGATCGTCACATTGTCTTCGATGTCGGGATGGCGCTTGTTAGAAATGCCACGGACCAGTTCCCCGCCAGCGTCGCGCCGGCTGGTGGGATTAAAGGCGCCCAGTGTGACGCCGTGGTATAGCGTGACATTTTTTCCGATGGTCGCTGTTTCGCCGATCACCACACCGGTACCATGGTCGATGAAGAAGGATTCGCCGATGGTCGCGCCGGGGTGAATATCGATGCCCGTGCGGCTATGAGCCAACTCGGTCATGATGCGCGGCAGATAAGGCACTTTCAGGACGTATAGCTGGTGCGCCAGGCGTTGCACTGTGATGGCTTCCAGGCCCGGATAGCTGAGCATGATTTCTTCGAGCCCGCTCGCCGCCGGGTCGTTCTTCAGCGCGGCCTCCAAATCCGTGGCCAAGAGGTGCGCGAGTTGCGGATACTTGCCGTGAATCGCAGCGACCAATTGTTCGGCCGTAGCCGCCAAATCCTCGGGAACTTTCTTGCCGCGGCAATTGCAGTCGAACCGGATAGCGCGCAGGATCTGTTCGGCGAGTTGCAGATCGAGGCTCTCGACAATCGCGGCATTGTTCGGGCGAATGGCCTGTTCCGGCGAGAAAAACACGGGAAACAACATCACCAGATACTGGCGGCAAAAGGAACTGACTTCTTCCTTGGAAGGAAGCCAGTATTCGCCATCGGCCTCGCCACTGCGCCGGTCGCCGATCGCGGCACGAAATTCCTTCGCCAGGCACTCCAGATCGTCATTCGGCTTTGTCATAAGATTCACCAAAGAAGGCGCGGCGCGAACGTCCCGTCGATTCGAGCGCTCGCGCCCACCGGAAAGAAGTGAGTGGGAGTAGCCTTCGCTCAGCCAATCCCTTCGAACAGGATGGTGGAAAGGTAGCGCTCGCCGCCGTCGGGCAACACGGTCACGATGGTCTTGCCGGCAAATTCGGGAAGCTTGGCCAGGCGGACCGCCGCCGCTGCCGCCGCGCCACAGGAAATACCGCTGAGGATTCCCTCTTCACGGGCCAGGCGGCGAGCCATCTCAACCGATTCTTCGTTGGTCACGGTTTCGACGCGGTCGACCAGGCTCAGGTCCAGGTTCTTCGGCACGAATCCGCCGCCAATTCCCTGAATCTTGTGCGGCGACGGCGTCAGCGGCTCGCCCGCCATGGTTTGTCGAATCACGGGGCTGACCGTGGGCTCGACGGCTACGGATATGATCTTCTTCCCTTTTGTGTTCTTGATGTAGCGGCTCACGCCAGTCAGAGTGCCACCGGTTCCCACGCCGCTCACAAAGACGTCGACTTGGCCGTCGGTATCGTTCCAGATTTCCGGGCCGGTGGTCGATTCGTGAATCGCAGGATTCGCGGGGTTATCAAATTGTTGAGGCATAAAGTAGCGCTTCGGATCAGACGCCTGGATTTCCGCGGCCTTGGCGATGGCGCCTTTCATGCCTTCCGGCCCGGGTGTCAGAACAAGTTTCGCGCCGAATGCCGCGAGAACGCGGCGCCGTTCCAGTGACATGGTTTCCGGCATCGTCAAGGTCACGGCATAGCCCCGCGCCGCGGCCACGTAGGCCAACGCAATTCCGGTGTTCCCGCTGGTGGGCTCGACGATCTCAATTCCCTGCTTCAGTACGCCGCGCTTTTCTGCGTCCCAGATCATAGCAGCCCCGATACGACACTTCACCGAGTACGCAGGATTTCTCCCCTCGATCTTCGCGAGCACCGTGGCCTTGGCACCTTCGGTGACGCGGTTCAGTTTGATCAGAGGGGTTCTTCCAATGCTTAACGAATTATCTGCGTATACGTTGCTCATAACTCATCCTCGGTAAGTGGATTTGCTGTATCGGGACAGCGCCATAAGTATATAGGACTCCTTGGGCCGGACATCGACAGGCTTCCATGCGAAACACAAGCAGGCGCATGGGATCGCCTTCTGAAGCAGATGCGCCAGATTGCGGCCGGTTGCACTCTCCGATAGAATTCGCACAGAGGTGGCCAAGCCATGGCTGAATCCTCCCCCAAACCGAAAATTGCCTTGGGCTCTGACCACGCCGGCTTCCACATCAAGGAAACCGTCCGGCAATTTCTTGAAAATGCGGGATATCCGCTGGTTGACGTAGGCACGTGGTCGGAAGAGTCGGTGGACTACCCGGACTATGGCAAAGCCGTGGGGGAACGCGTGGCAACGCACCAGGCCGACTTCGGGATTGCGGTGTGCGGCACGGGGATCGGCATTTCCATCGCCGCGAACAAAGTCCCCAAAATCCGCGCTGCTGTGGCGCACGACGTCAACACCGCGCGGCTGGCCCGCGAGCATAATGACGCCAACGTGCTGGCCATGGGCGGACGGATTGTGAACAACGCCCAAGCCATTGAAATGGTCCAGGCTTTTCTGACGACCGCGTTTCTGGGTGGCCGCCACGCACGGCGCGTCGAAAAGATTGGGCTGATCGAGTTAGAAGAGCGGGAAAAGTTCTGACGTGCCACAATATCGATACGCAGAATCCAGGAGAAGCAATGACCACGGATGCGAACGAAAGAATGAAACGGCCGCTCGAAGCGGTCGATCCCGAAATTGATGGGTTGCTCGGCGATGAAGCCCGGCGCGAGGCCACCGGCCTCGAGCTGATCCCTTCGGAAAACCTTGTTTCGGAAGCCGTGCTGGCGGCGATGGGTTCGATCTTCACAAACAAATACGCCGAAGGCTATCCCGGCAAACGCTATTACGGCGGCTGCGAAGTGGCCGACAAGGTAGAACAACTGGCCATCGATCGAGCCAAGCAATTGTTCGGCGCCGAACACGCCAACGTGCAGGCGCACTCAGGTACGTCGGCAAACGTTGCCGTGTATATGTCCGTGCTGCAGCCTGGGGACAAGGTGCTCGGCATGGCGCTGGCTCACGGCGGCCATCTCACCCACGGCCATCCGCTGAATTTTTCGGGGCGCATGTACAAGTTCGTCGAATATCACGTGCGCAAAGACACGGAACGCATCGATTACGAAGAGATCGAACAACTCGCGCACGAGCACAAACCGAAGATGATTGTGGCGGGTGCCAGCGCGTATCCGCGGATCATCGAATTTGAACGCATGGCGAAGATCGCAAAATCAGTGGATGCGATTTTCTTCGTGGACATGGCGCACATCGCGGGTTTGGTCGCTGCGGGTGTTCACCCGAGCCCCGTACCGCATGCCGACATCGTCTCTACGACCACGCACAAGACGCTCCGTGGACCGCGCGGCGGCCTGGTGCTCTGCCGATCAGCGTTCGCCAAGGAACTGGACAAGCTGACCTTCCCGGGCACGCAAGGCGGCCCGCTGGTGCATACCATCGCGGCCAAAGCGGTTTGCCTGAAGGAAGCGATGGAACCCGGGTTCAAGGAATATCAACAGCAGGTGGCGGCGAATGCGAGAGCCATGGCGGAGTCGGTGGCAAGCAAGGGCTTCCGCCTGGTTTCAGGCGGCACAGACAATCACTTATTCCTGATCGAAGTGCATCCCCGCGGCATCACCGGGAGCGAAGCCGAAAAAGCTCTCGATCGGGCCGGCATCACCGTGAACAAGAATTCGATCCCGTTCGACCCGCTACCGCCAATGAAAGCCGGCGGCATCCGGCTGGGTAGCCCGTCGGTGACGACGCGCGGCATGAAAGAACCGGAAATGAAGGTGATCGGTGAGTGGGTCGCGGAAATTCTCAGCAACGTCGGAAACACGGCGGTCGAACAAAAAGTCCGCCAGCAAGTTGCGGAATTGGCGGCTCGCTTCCCGATTTACGAATCACGCTTGCGTGGCGCGGTCGCTCGCGCGCGTGTCTGAGCGGATCCCTCTCGCGAGTGATCGCAGACTATGTGTCCAGCCCATTCGAAACTGCCGGATATTGTCGCGTCCACGGCCGAATTCGAGAAGTGGGCTGCGCGGCACGTCAATTTGATTCGTTCCGACGTGCAGCTGAAACACCGCAACATGGCCGAGGCGCCATTTCCCTTTTTCCGCGCGACTTTTTACCGCTGGGCACAATGGTGGCCGGTTATTTGCCCGGAACTGGCGCGCGCGCCGACGGTTCTCGCCGTGGGCGACTTGCATGTGGAGAATTTCGGCACCTGGCGGGACCTGGAAGGGCGCCTGATTTGGGGCGTCAATGATTTCGACGAAGCCTGGCCCGCGGCCTACACCGCCGATCTGGTGAGACTGCTCACCAGCGGCTACCTTGCCATCCGCGCCGAGCACCTGGCGATTCCCCGTAAGCGCGCTTGCGAAGCCATCGAGCAGGGCTACCGCGACTCGTTGGCGAAGGGCGGCAGCGCATTCGTGCTTGCGGAACGTCACAAGTGGTTGCGCATGCTTGCGCTGAGCGAATTGCGCGATCCGGTGGTGTTCTGGAAGAAGATTTTGGCCTGCCCGCGATACAAGGGTGAATTGCCGAAGGATGTATGGGAGCTGGTCCGAGGCTCCATGCCGCTGCGTTCCCTCAATTACGAACTGCGCTCGCGCATCGCCGGGCTCGGCAGCCTTGGCCATCCCCGCGTGCTTGCCTTGGCCACATGGGACGGCACGCACGTGGTGCGGGAAGCCAAGCAGCTGACTCCGTCGGCGTGGATCTGGAGCCAGAAGCTGCACACGGCGAACATTCTCAGCCGGAAGCTGATTGGGAGCGCCATACGGATCCGCGATCCGCACGTGCATTTCGCCGCGCACTGGATTGTGCGCCGCCTCGCGCCGGATTGCTGCCACATTGAAATCCAGTCGTTGCCGGAAGAACGGGACGAAGAACGCCTGGCATATTACATGGGCTGGGAAACCGCGAACATTCACTTCGGCAGTCCCCGGGCGATTACCGCCGTGAAGCGCGACCTTGCCCGCCGCAAGGGACGATGGCTGCACAAAGCCGCTAAGGCCATGCAGCGGGTCACGTTGGAGGACTGGAAGCTGTGGCGGCGGAAATGGTCGCGGAGCAAGGCGGGCTAGTCACTATCCAAATTTTGCCTAGAACGTACAGACCTTGAACGAAGACTGTCCTATCGGTCAGTAGATTCATACTTCGGCAACTCGTACCTTAGCCAAGACCGAGATATGCAGAGTTCTGGGGGCACTTCGGTTCTTCGATCGACTTCGCAAAAGTGGTTTTCAGCTGAGTCTGGCTGCTGCCCAGAGCTGTCTTGCTTCCCGGTGGTTGGTCCTCGAAACCTGAGTGAGGTGGGAAGATGATGGATACGGAAGCCTTCCGAGAGTTCAAGACTGGCCTGACATTTCTTCGCGATAATTATGCTAACCGCGCCTTGTTGCATATCCAGCGCGCCTCCGAATTGGAAAAAAATAACCCCTACTACATGTCGTACCTGGGTGTGGCACTGGCCCGCACGCAGCAGAAATGGGCGGACGCGGAACGCCTGTGCGACGCCGCGGTGCGCATGAAGCGCAACCAGGCGCAACTGTACCTGAACCTTGCCGAAGTCTACATGGTGGCCGGACGCAAGGACGATGCCCGTGAAGCCCTGGTTGCCGGAATGAAATACGCTCGCCGCGATATCCGGTTGAATATCGCCATGGCCAAGCTGACCCCGCGCCGGTCCCCGGTGTTTTCGTTCCTGGAGCGCAAGCATCCCCTGAATCGTCACTTCGGGATGCTGAGGCATCGCACCCTCCGGGCCTTTGGCCAAGACTAGAGCGCACGACTTTCCCCAACCCCCCAAACGCAGAAAGGGCGGGTGGCCGCAAGCCATCCGCCTTTTTTGTTTCTGCCGCGAGTCGGGGGGCGGAAGTTCAGATAGAGAAAGCCAAGACCCAGGTTCTACGCAGCGAAGCTGGGGCACCCCAAAGCAGGCACCACAACTAGGCTCGGGCCATGTGCCAACAAGCAGCCTAGACTCACTGCTATTTTTTGCCGGTCAGGGGAGGCATTTCGTTCGAACGATCCGGAATAAAAATCCGCAGCAGAAGAAAAATCACGAAGGCGTAACCCAAGACATTTAACACGAAAAACAGAAGTAGTTCAGAAATCAGGTTGTCCGCATACTCCCACGGAATCCACTCGAGGAATCTCTGGAAGAAAATCTGCATCAGGTAAGATCCGGAATACATGAGATAGGGAACCGGCCGGTTGAATCCGGCGGATCGCAGCGCCATCGCGAGAAGCGTGATGAAAACTCCGCCCAAAATGGAATACCAGATCAGTTTGCGGCGCACGTGGGAATCCAGCCGAACAGACTTTAGTAACATCAAAGCAATCGCTGAAATGTGAGCTTATCCGGGATTTGCCACCCGCGCGAGTCACTTCCGGCCTAAATTGTTCCTCGGCTGAAGCAAAGCGGCTCTTTGGTACCGGGGCCTAATTCGCCGGGAACTGCCTTAATCTGGGCTTGTAATCCGATTTGTGGCACCATTTGTGCGCGGTGCGAACCAACCAAAAAATGCGCGGCTACTTGAGCCACTTGCAGCCGGACGGGCCTGCTCTTTCGCCAGAATTACTCAGCATTCTCGCTCTGGGGTTTGTGGAAGAGAAAGGGTGTGTGCTGCTCACCTCGGAAGCACGCGCTTCGGTAGTTGCGCGGGATGCTGGACAAGACGACGTAGGATACGAATGCTTCATCAATCATCTCCACGTTAAAAGTTTGGCTGAAGCTGTCGAATTTGCTCGCCGATTAAAGAGTTCCCTTTCCGCACGGTTCACCGACGGCTTTGTAGTTATCGTATCGTTCAATGGACGGGAAGCAACCGTCCGGTTCCACAAAAATCGGGCCGGTCAGAGATGGATCGATAGCAATCTCGAACGGTACGTGGAGGAAGGAATCGCGGTCCTCGATTAAGACTCCTCCAGTACGCCGGTTGTGTTGAGCCCTGTGACGAATGGCAACACGTCGGCGGGTTCGATCCGCTGAAGTCAAACCTGAAGTGGAATGGGGCGTCTGCCAAACGGGTTTGCCATCTCGGAGAGTTGTTTTGCATTTCCATTTTCTCAGAGATTACGCCTAATTGCCGGTCGGGACGATCCCCGCATTTTCAACCATCAGCACCACAGTGCGCTCCAGGGCGCGAGTACGGTGCTGAACCCCGCGCGGAACGACAAATCCCTGGCGCGGAGCGAGCGTAACCGTCCGGCCTTCCAGGTCAATGAGGAGTTGCCCCTCAATCACGTAGAAGAACTCATCGTCTTCGTCATGCTTGTGCCAGTGGTATTCACCCTGAAAGACGCCGAGGCGCACCACCGATCCATTCACCTGACAGAGTGTCTGGTTGTACCAACGGAACTTGCATTCATCCGCGAGCTGTTGTTCCTGCACAATTTCCAGCGGCTGATAGTAGATATTCAAACGCGTTTCATAGGGTAAGCCGGTGCGTCGCTCATTCGCCATCCCCCGGACCCTCGCTAAGCAGAATGCTAGGCCTGTTGTCAGTCCCCGCAACGTCCAAATTGGTGTGTGCGAGTTACCGTTTCCGCTAGACCGGAACCAAGCGTAGAGCCAAGCGAGGGTGTTTGTTTTTGCAAAAAGTCAAAGGCGGGTGGCTTGATGCAACCCGCCTTTTCTTAGCTCCGCAAATTTTGGATCGATTCGAGCGCTTATTTGCGCTGCATCGGAGAGCCACCGAAGCTGTAGCCGCCCTGGAATCCAATTTCCATCAGGATCTTGAAACCCACGCCAAAGAGCCCGTTCGGCAGCGGATCGCGGCGTACCACTTCAGCGAGATATTCGCGTGTCATGGCCGCCGGTTCTTTCGAATACGGCATGGAAACGAACAGGCGCATGCCCACTTCGTATTCCGGTTCGCTGGAATGGAAGTAAACTCCGGTGCGGGAAACGCTGAGGGTTCCGCGGATATCGTCAAAGGCGGGACGTTCCGGGTCCGACGGCCGAATGCGCATCAGTTGCGTGATTTTGCAGCGGCGGCTGCTGCGGCGCTCGGTATGCGAGCGCGACGGAGTGCCACCATTCCCAGCATTTGCTTTCACCATAAAGTCCAAAGGGGACGCCATACACTTTCACCTTCCCAGAGAGACCCTCTACTTCTGGAAACAGTGTAAAGGCCGCGTGCCAGTAAACCCATAGCGTGACCGTACTCCGACCTCGAGCCGCGCTCACACCGTCGATGGTAGTACGGAAGTACCAAACCAGCAATCGCGCGGTTGAGGAAATCCAGCTCGATACCGTGACTTCCCACTCGTTTCTGTGCCATTCTTTCGGTGCACTTTTTGCCAAACCAAAGGGACCTATGCCCAAGAAATTCAAGGATTTGACGGAGCGAGAGATCCTCGCGCTCGCGATTACCAGTGAAGAAGAGGATGGCCGGATTTACGGCGAATTCGCGGACGCGCTGCGCGAATCTTACCCCGCAACCGCGGAGATGTTTGAAGAGATGCGCGCGGAAGAAGCGGTGCACCGCGACCGGCTGCTCGCGTTGTTCCAGCAACGCTTCGGCGACAACATTCCTCCTATCCGCCGCGAAGACGTTCGCGGCTTTTTGCAGCGCCGCCCGGTATGGATGATGCGCCCGCTGGGCGTGAAAGTGGCGCGCCGGCAGGCTGAGATTATGGAAATGGAGGCGAGCCGGTTTTACGCGCGAGCCGCCAGCCGAACCAGCGATGTTCCCATGCGCGAATTGCTGAACATGCTTGCCGATGAAGAACGCAAGCACACGCGGGCCGCCGGCGAATACGAAGAAAAGCACCTCACCGAACAAGCGAAGGAGATGGAGGAGCAATCGCATCATCGCCTGTTTGTGCTGCAATTTGTTCAGCCGGGCCTGGCGGGGCTGATGGACGGCTCCGTATCCACGCTTGCGCCGCTGTTCGCGGCTGCGTTCGCCACGCAAAAAAGCTGGGACGCGTTTCTGGTGGGAATGGCCGCCAGCGTTGGCGCCGGCATTTCCATGGGCTTCGCGGAATCGCTTTCGGATGACGGCTCGTTGACCGGGCGGGGCTCGCCGTGGATTCGCGGCGCGGTCACCGGATTGATGACCACGGCCGGCGGCCTGGGCCACACTCTGCCATACCTGATCAGCGATTTCCGGGTGGCGACAGCGATTGCGATCGCTGTGGTGGTCGTCGAACTTTGCGTCATCAGTTACATCCGCCATCGTTATATGGACACACCGTTCCTGCAGGCGGCGTTTCAGGTGATTGTCGGCGGCGTGCTGGTATTTCTGACCGGCTGGCTGATCGGAAGCTCCTAACCATCGCAAAATTTCCCCTGGACGAAATCGCAATTCTTTCTTGCTCCTATACACCGTATAGTATACGCTGTATAGGTGAGCACACAGACTACTGCAAGTCGCATTGCCGCCGCCGCTTTAACACTTCTAGAAAAACATGGACCGGAAGCTGTCTCCATGCGCCGCGTCGCTCGGGCCGTCGGCATTACTCCCATGGCCATTTATCACCATTTCCCCGGACGCAATGCCCTCTTGAACACTGTCACCGATCGCGAATTTGCCAAACTCCTTGCCTACATCCAGAACCACCCCCTTCGCCGAGGCCCACAAGCGAATCTTCTTGCGGTCATGGAAGGCTACGTCGACTATGCCTTCGCCCAGCCACGTGTTTTTGACTACATCTTTTCGCACCTCCGGCCAAACGCGCGTAAGTTTCCTCGAGATTTTCGCGCCCGCCGCTCTCCGACACTGAATCCCGTCGCGGACGCTGTCGCCGGCGCCATGCGCGACGGGTTCCTGAAAAACGACGACGTCTGGGAAATCGCTTTTGCCCTGTGGGCACACGTTCACGGCTACGTCATGCTCTACCGCGCCGGGCGCATCGGTCTTTCCGAAAGGGAATTTCGCAAGCTGCTACACCGCTCTCTGGGGAGATTCATCCATGGCCTTGAAGCCTGACCGTAACCGATCGCTGCATTTCGGCTTCGTTTTCTTGGCAATTCTCGCGTCAGCTCTGGCCTTATATTTCGGAACCGGCTTGCATCCCATCTGGCCCTTGCTGTGGTTCGCACCCCTGCCCTTGCTGTTGATTGCGCCGCGGCGTTCCGCTCGTGGCGCTTGTGCGATTTCCTGGCTCGCTGCCGTCCTCGGCGCGCTCAACCTGTGGCGCTATTTCCGTCATGATCTGGAAAGCCCTCTGGTGCTCTCGCTTATTGTGGTGGTCCTGCCGAGCGCCATCTTCGCATTCGGCGTTCTGCTGTTTCGTCGCTGCATCGTTCGCGGACGCTTGTTCCAGGCCGCGCTGGTGTTCCCGCTATTCTGGGTGACCTACGAATACTTGCAGGCGATCTCCTCTCCCCACAGCACCGCGCTGAATCTCGCTTATTCCCAGATGAATTTCCTCCCCATTCTCCAGGTCGCTTCCATCACCGGCATCTGGGGAATCAGCTTCTGCGTCTTGCTGCTCCCCGCAACTCTGGCCGCGTTAATTGGGATTCCCAATCAGTCGCGGCAAAAGAAATGGCTGGTGGGCGGTGTCGCCATCCTTTTGCTCGCTGTTTATGGATATGGCGCCTGGCGGCTGCGCGCCCAACCTGGCTTCAATTCCATACCTGTTGCGCTCATTGCGTCGGACCTGCCTCAGAACATGTTGCCGACTACCCAGGAAGATGCGCTGCGCCTGTTACGCGAATACGCGCAGCAGATTGATGCCCTGGCTTCCAGCCATCCGGCGGCCATCGTTCTCCCGGAAAAAATTGCTGTCGTCCGCGAATCCTATCTCGACTCCGTCGATTCATTCTTCTCCGCAGCCTCTGCCCGGGTTCATGCGGTCCTCGTCGTTGGACTCATCCGGCGCGACGCGAACAATCTATGGAATGAAGCCCGCGTGTACTTGCCCGAAGGCGGCCCCGCTCTCACCTACGAGAAGCACCACATGCTGTTTCCCTTCGAATCCAAGTTCACGGTCGGCACATCGCTCACTCGGCTTCAGGAACCCTCCGGCATTTGGGGCATCACCATCTGTAAGGATATGGACTTTCCGGCCCTAAGCCGCCAGTACGGGCGCGCAGCAACGGGCCTGCTCCTGGTGCCGGCCTGGGATTTTGATTCGGATGGTTGGCTGCACGGACGGATGGCCATTCTGCGCGGCGTGGAAGACGGCTTCAACGTTGCCCGCGCGCCCCGCCACGGGATTCTCACTCTCAGCGATGACCGCGGCCGCGTGCTGGCGGAGCGGAGCACCGCTTCCACTCCTTTTGCGACCCTGCTCGCCTCGGTTCCCGCCACTCACCACCGGACGTTTTATTCACGCTGGGGAGACTGGTTTGCCTGGCTGTGCATTTTGCTTTTCGCCGCGACTCTCCTCACTGCGCGCAAACGCCCGGCGTGAGCTCAGTCGGAGTGTGCGGGCGCTAATCGGAGTGGGCTGGCGCCTGGTGATCTCTCGGCAGCGGACGGAACACTCGCCGGAGGAATGTTTGCAGCTTGTCCATGTAAATGTAAACCACCGGCGTCGTGAACAGCGTGAGCAACTGGCTCATGATCAACCCGCCCACAATGGTAACGCCCAGCGGCTTCCGTAACTCCGAGCCCACACCCGTGCCGACGGCAAGGGGCAGCGCGCCCAGCAACGCCGCCATAGTGGTCATCATGATCGGACGGAAACGCAGGAGGCACGCAATATAGATGGCCTCTTCCGGCGACTTCTCTTCCTCGCGCTCCGTCTGCACGGCAAAATCGATCATCAAGATGGCATTCTTCTTCACGATTCCGATCAGCAAGATGATACCGATAAGCCCAATGATGCTCAGGTCCATGTGCATCAACTGCAGCGCCAATAATGCGCCGATGCCGGCCGAAGGAATCGTCGAGAGAATGGTGATGGGGTGGATATAGCTCTCGTACAGAATGCCGAGAACGATGTAAACCGCGGCCAGCGCGGTCAGAATCAGAACGGGTTGATTCGAAAGCGAATCCTGGAAGGCTTGCGCCGTTCCCTGGAAAGTGGCGTGCACGGTGTTCGGCACGCCCAGCTGGTAGCGCGCCTGCTCGATGTGTTGCACGGCAGGTCCCAGCGAAGCGCCAGGAGCCAGATTGAAGGAAATCGTAATCGCCGGGAAAATACCCTGGTGGTTGACCGAGAGCGCGGTATTCGCATGCTCGTAGTGAGCGAAGGAACTGAGCGGCACCACCTTGCCGGTGTTCGATGCGACGTAAATGTACTTCAATCCTTCCGGGTTTTCCTGGAATTCCGGCGCCACTTCCATCACCACGTGGTATTGGTTCAGGCCTTTGTAGATGTTGGAGACCTGGCGCTGGCCGAAGGCGTCGCCCAGTGCGTTATCGATGTCCTGGATGGAAACACCGAGGCGGCCGGCGGTGTCGCGGTCGATGGCCAGGTAGGTCTGCAGACCCTTGTTCTGCTGGTCGGAATTGATGTCGCGCAATTCCGGGATTTGGCGCATGCGGTTCATCACGATAGGCGCCCAGTGATACAAATCATCCAGATTGTCGGCCTGTAGGGTGTATTGATATTGAGCGCCGCCGAACCGCCCCCCAATGGTGACGTCCTGCACCGACTGCAGGAAGAGCGAAGCTCCCGGAATGTGCGAAGTCTTGCCGCGCAGGCGCGCAATGACGTGGTCCGAATCGATCTTGCGTTCTTCGAGCGGCTTCAACTGCGCGAACATGCGCGCCGTGCTGGTACCGTTCCCGCCGCCGGTGAACGACGTCACGGTGTCGACGGCGGGATCAGCCATGACAATGTCGGTAAACGCGCGCATCTTCTTGGACATTTCCACGAATGAGGTGTCCTGGTCGGCTTGAATGAAGCCGTTGATCCGGCCGGTGTCCTGCTGAGGGAAAAACCCTTTGTTGACGGTGCGAAACATCTGGACGCTGAGAGCCGCGGTACCGATGGTCACCAGCAGCATGATGAACTTGTATTGCAAAACCCAGCGGAGAGCGTGGTCGTAACCCTTCAACATTCCGTTGAAGCCGCCTTCGCTCAGGCGGTAGAAGAAACCATGCTTCTTCTTTTCGTAGTCGTGCCTCAGGAATCGCGCGCACATCATCGGCGTGGTGGTCAGCGAGACGAACAGCGACACGCCGATGGCCACGCTGAGCGTCACCGCGAATTCGCGGAACAGCCGCCCGACGATTCCGCTCATCATCAAGATGGGAATGAACACGGCGATCAGCGATGCGCTCATCGACAATACCGTGAAACCGATTTCGCTCGCGCCTTTCATGGCCGCGGCATACATCGGCATGCCGTTCTCCATGTGGCGCGCAATGTTTTCGATGACCACGATCGCGTCGTCCACGACGAAGCCCGTGGAAATTGTAAGAGCCATCAGCGACAGGTTATCGAGCGAATACCCGCACAGGTACATCACCCCAAAGGTGCCGACCAGTGAGAGCGGGACCGCCACGCTGGGAATGAGGGTCGCCCAATAATTCCGGAGAAACGCAAAGACCACCAGCACCACGAGGATGATGGAGATCGTCATGGTGCGCTCGACTTCGTGCACCGACGCGCGGATCACCACGGTGCGGTCAATCACCACTCTCAGTTGGAGGGCCGGCGAGATCGAAGCGCGCAACCACGGCAGCGTCTCCTTGACGCGGTCGGCGGTTTCGATCATGTTCGCGCCGGGCTGGCGGAAAATTGCGATGATCACGCCCGGCTTGCCGCCCGTCAGGCCCAGATTGCGGATGTCTTCGACTGAATCGGTTACGTCCGCTATGTCCTCCAAACGCACGGCGGCACCGGCGTGGCCGGCAACGATCAGCGGCTTGTATTCGTATGCTTTGAACAGTTGGTCGGTGTCCGAAATGGCCCACGCGCGATTGTCATTCGAAAGTGAGCCCTTCGCCAGGTTGGAGTTTGTCGATTGCAGGGCCTTGCGAACCTGCTCCAGGCTGATTCCGTAACTGTTGATCTGTTGCGGATTCACTTCCACGCGGACTGCTGGACGCGAGGAGCCCCACGTGAACACCTGGCCGACGCCTTCAATCTGGGCAATCTTCTGCGCCAGAATCGAATCGGCCGCGTCGTAAATCTGTCCGATCGGAATGGTGTCGGAATTCAGCGAAAGAAAAATGACCGGGGAATCCGCGGAATTGATCTTGCGGTAGCTGGGCTGAGACGGCAGGTCCGCGGGCAATTGGCTGCGCGCCGCATTAATGGCAGCTTCCACATCGCGAGCCGCGGCGTTAATGTCGCGGTTCAGATCAAACTGCAGGGAAATTCCGGTGCTGCCAAGCGTGGAGCTCGACGTCATTTGGGTGATGCCGGCAATGCGGCCGAACTGCCGCTCGAGCGGTGTGGCCACCGCCGATGCCATGGTTTCCGGGCTGGCACCTGGCAGGCCCGCTCCAACGCTGATGGTCGGCAAATCGACCTGGGGTAGTGGCGCTACCGGCAAATACCGGAAAGCAATGACGCCCGATAGGAAAATCGCAATGGTGATCAGCGAGGTCGCCACCGGCCTGCGGATAAAGGGTGCGGAGAAATTGGACTGAAAATTCATCCTTAGTCTCCGTGCGCCGGTTCCTCAGTCGGATTCGTGATGCCGAGATTCAGCCGGCGGGCGAGCCAATCGAACGCGAGGTACACCACCGGCGTGGTGTATAGAGTCAGCAACTGGGAAAGAATCAAGCCGCCCACAATAGTGATGCCCAAGGGCCGTCGGAGTTCCGAACCCACACCTTGGCCAAGCGCCAGCGGCAATCCGCCGAGCAATGCCGCCATGGTGGTCATCATGATGGGGCGGAAACGCAGCAGGCACGCTTCATAAATCGCATCGACAGGGGCTTTCCCTTCCTTGCGCTCGGCTTCCAGCGCGAAGTCGATCATCATAATGGCGTTCTTCTTCACGATGCCGATCAGCAGGATGATGCCGATCAGGGAAATGACGCTGAAATCCGTGCGGCACAGCAGCATTGCGAGGATGGCGCCGACGCCCGCCGAAGGCAGCGTCGAGAGAATCGTGATGGGGTGAATATAGCTTTCGTACAGAACGCCGAGCACGATGTAGACGGTCACGAGCGCCGCCAGAATCAACAACGGTTCGTTCGAAATGGATCGCAGGAAGGCCGCCGCGGTGCCCTGGAAGGTAGCCTGAATGCTGGCGGGCAATCCGATCTGTTGCCGCGCGGCGTCGATCGCCCGGGTTGCCTCTCCCAGCGAGGATCCCGGCGCCAGGTTAAAGGAAATGGTCACCACGGGGAACTGCCCCTGATGGTTGATGGCCAGGGGCGTGGCGCCGGGTTCGAACCGCGTGAACGCGCTCAGGGGAACCTGCTGGCCCGTGGCCGAATGAACATAGATATTTTTCAGCGCGTCCGGATTCTGCTGGAAGCTGGGGTCCACTTCCATGACCACGTGATACTGGTTCAGCTGCGTGAAGATGGTGGAGACCTGGCGCTGACCGAAAGCGTCGTACAACGTGTTGTCGATATCCGCCGGAAAAATCCCGAGGCGCGAGGCGGTGTCGCGGTCGATGGTCAGCGTGGCGAGCAAGCCGTCATTGAGCTGGTCGGTAGCCACATCGCGCAACTCCGGAAGCGTCTTCAGTTTTTCGACGAATCGCGGCACCCAAATTCCAAGCTCCTTGGGATCGACGTCCTCCAGCGAATATTGGAATTGCGTTCGCGAAACGCGGTCTTCCACGGTGAGGTCCTGAACCGGCTGCATGTATAAAGTGATTCCGTCGATCTTCGAAAGCTCCGGCTGCAGCCGCCGAATTACCTCCGACGAGCTGATCTTTCGCTCGTCCAGCGGCTTCAAATTGATCTGAATACGCCCGCTATTGATGGTGGTGTTCGTGCCGTCGATGCCGATGAACGACGAAAGGCTGGCGACCGCGGGATCGCGCAAGATGGCGTCCGCCAGCGATTGCTGGCGCCGCGACATGGCCTGAAACGATACGTTTTGCGGCGCTTCCGTTACGCCAAGAATCACGCCGGTGTCTTGCACGGGGAAAAACCCTTTGGGCACGTAGATGTACAGGAGAATCGTGCCCACCAACGTGGCCACGGTGACCAGCAGTGTCGTGGTGCGGAACCGCAGCACCACTTGAAGTGTCCGGCCATAAAACGCAATCACGTCGTTGAACGCTTTTTCCGAGGTGCGGTAAAACCAGGTCTGCTGATTTTCCGGCTGATGTTTCAACAGCTTCGCGCACATCATCGGCGTCAACGTCAGCGAGACCGCCGCGGAAACGAGAATGGTCACCGCCAGCGTCACCGCGAATTCCCGGAACAGCCGGCCGACGATGTCTCCCATAAATAACAGCGGAATCAGCACGGCGATCAGCGACACCGTCAAGGACACGATGGTGAAACCGATCTGTTCGGAGCCAATCAGCGCGGCTTGCAAAGGCGATTCACCCGCTTCGATGTAGCGGCTGATGTTTTCGATCATCACGATCGCGTCATCCACCACGAATCCGGTGGAGATCGTCAACGCCATCAAGGAGAGGTTGTTCAGCGAATAGCCCAGGAGATACATCACGCCGAAGGTACCGACAATCGAAAGAGGCACGGCAAAGCTGGGGATGATGGTGGCGCGCAGGCTCCGCAGAAACAGGAAGATGACCATCACGACCAGGGCGATGGTCAGCAGCAAAGTAAATTGCACGTCGGCGACCGACGCGCGGATGGTGGTGGTGCGGTCTGTCAGAATCCTGACCTTCACCGATGCCGGAAGCGCCGCCTGCAATTGCGGCAGGAGCTTCTTGATGCGGTCGACCACGCTGATGATGTTCGCGCCCGGTTGCCGCTGAATGTTCATGATAACGGCCGGCTGTTTGTCTGCCCACGCCGCTTGTTGGACATTCTCCGAGCCATCTTTGGCGATCGCCACGTCGGACAGGCGCACCGGCGCACCGTTGCGGTAGGCGATGATGACGGAGTTATAGCCCGCGCTCGAAAAAAGCTGGTCGTTGGCACCAATGGTGTAGGCCTGATGGGTTCCGTCGAATGTGCCTTTGGCCTGATCGACGTTGGCGTTGCCCAGCGCCGTCCGCAAATCTTCCAGGCTTAACCCGTAGGAAGCCAGCGCCGTGGGATTGGCTTGAACGCGCACAGCCGGCCGCTGGCCGCCGCTGATGCTCACTAGTCCAACGCCGGAGAGCTGCGAAATCTTCTGCGCCAGTGTGGTGTCCGCCAGGTCTTCCACTTTTTGCAAGGGCAATGTGTCGGAAGTTAGCGCCAGGGTCAGCACCGGGGCGTCGGCGGGATTGATCTTGCTGTAGATCGGAGGATTCGGCAGGTCTTTCGGCAACAGGTTCGACGCACTGTTGATTTCCGCCTGCACCTCCTGCTCAGCGACATCGATATTGAGATCGAGCACGAATTGCAACGTGATGACGGAGCTCCCGAATGAGCTGGTCGAAGTCATCTGCTGCAGTCCGGGGATTTGGCCGAAATTCCGCTCCAGGGGAGCGGTGACGGAAGACGCCATGACCTCCGGACTGCCGCCCGGATAAAACGTGTTCACCTGAATCGTCGGGTAATCGACTTGCGGGAGCGCCGAAACGGGCAACTGCCGGTAGGCCACAAATCCGACCAGCAGCACGCCGACCATCAGCAGCGTGGTGGCGACCGGCCGTAATATGAACGGCCGCGACGGATTCATCGCCCGGGTCCTCCACGCGGCGATCCCGGCGTTGAACCATCCGGAAGGAAAGAGCTCTGCGTGAAGCCCCCACTGCCGTTACCCGAACGTTGCCGCGGATCCACCTGGCTTCCCTCTTGCAACTTGTCCTGACCATCAATGACGACGACTTCGCCGTCATCCAATCCGGCGGCAACACCGGTGACGTTGCCGGTCGTCTCCGCCAGGGTCACGTTCTTAACGTTGACTTTGTTACCGGAGCCGACGGAGAAAACGTAGGTGCCCTTCGGACCACGCAGGATGGCCGTAGTGGGCACCAGAATCACGTTCTTCTTCGTATCGACCAGCAAGTGGACGTTCACGAACTGATTGGGGAACAATTCGTTCTTCTGGTTATCAAACACGGCCTTCAATTTGTAGGTGCCGGTAGTGGTATCGATCTGGTTATCGATGGTCAGAAGCTTTCCCCCCGCGATCTTGTCGCTGTTATCGCGGTCCCAGGCTTCCACGGACATGGTTCGCCCGCGCATCTCCTGCATGACCTTCTGCAACTGGTCCTGCGGCAGCGTGAAGATGACCGCAATGGGCTGCAGTTGCGTAATGACGACCAGTCCATTGGTGTCCGCGGCATGCACGATGTTGCCCACGTCCACAAGACGCAATCCAACGCGCCCACTGATCGGCGCGGTGATGTGCGAGTAGGTGATCTGCAGCTTGGCGTTATCGATCTGCGCCTGGTCGGCCTTGATGGCCCCTTCGTATTGGCCGACCTGGGCCTGCTGCGAATCGAGCTGCTGCTTCGGGATCACACCTTCTTTGTAGAGCAGTTGATAGCGTTCGTAGTCCACCTGGACGTCGCGCAATTGCGCCTGGTCCTTGGCCAGTTGACCCTCCGCCTGCTCCAGTTGTACCTGATAGGGACGCGGGTCGATCTCAATCAGCGAGTCGCCTTCCTTGACGTGCTGCCCTTCCGTGAAATTCACCTTGACGATTTGACCGTCGACGCGGCTTCGTATGGTCACGGTGTTGAAGGCGGTCACCGTCCCCAAGCCGTTAAAATAGACCGGCAGCTCGCCCATATGCGCTGTGGCCACCACCACAGGGACGATCATGCTCCCCGGCGCTCCACCCTTTCCCGGTGCGCTAGCGGCGGCACCCGCACCGCCCGCGTTTGCTTGGGCTCCGCGCGAACGGAAATACCACCAGCCCAGCGCCACAACGGCAAAAATCACCAGCCAGATCCACCAGTGCTTCTTCCCTGAATTCTCGCCGCGGGCAGCCAAGGCAGAACCGCTGGCCTCCGACGGGTTCACCGTTTCATATGGGGGCATTCCGAAATACTCCTCTATCAACCTGCTTCATCGCGGCTCAAAGGCGCAAGACACCTCAGCGTCGGAGACCCGTCGCTGTTGAAAGTCTACAGCCACACACGAGGAAAGACCCGCTTAAAACTAGGACGTCCCTCCACAGCGAATGGTTACGCCTTACACCTTCGCGGAACAAGCCCGGCGAGCGGGCCCCGGCACAAAAACTGCCCACCGTGGCTAGGTATCGCGTGTAGACTACACGTGGTTCAGTCTGGTCGATTTGGGGGAACGCACCCTTAATGGAGGAGAGGAATCGAATGGCGAAAGGTATCGTTGTGGGCATCGTCCTAACCCTATTGATCGTGTTTGGAGGAACTTACCTTTATTTCTCAGGAGGCCATGCCCCGGTTGCCACGAATGCGCCGGAAATGCCCTTCGAGCACAGATTTGCCCGGATGGCGCTCCACGCGTACATGGACAAACTTCCGCATCCGAACTCGCCAGTGCCCGAAAACGAACAGAACTTCCTGGAAGGCGCAAGAATCTACAAGGAGCACTGCGCGGTTTGCCATGGCTTGCCGGGAGAACCAAAGAGCGCCATCGCCAACGGTATGTTCCCGCCGCCGCCTCAGCTCTTTAAGGGCACCGGCGTGACCGACGACGAGGCTTGGGAGACCTACTGGAAAGTCTACGGCGGCATCCGTATGACGGGCATGCCCGCCTTTAGCGAACACCTGAGCGAAACCAAGATGTGGCAGGTTAGCGTGCTGCTGAAAAATGCCGACAAGATTTCTCCGGCAGTGAAGGCGGAATTGGCGGCGACGCCGGCAGCTGCGCCTGCACCGGTAAGCGCGGCACCCGCTTCGACTCTGCCAGCTGTAGCGCAACCCGCGGCTCACTGACGTTGCGTCGAGGGGACCCGGACGGAATTCGTTAGCGTACGACTCTCGCCAGTCGGTCGGCCCGCCGCAGTTCCGGGAACATTCTCGCCCAAAACAAGGTGACGATGATGGTGCCGAGCCCGCCAAGAACGACGGCGGGCACAGCGCCGAGCCATTGCGCCGCCAGACCTGATTCGAATTCGCCCAACTCGTTCGACGCGCCGATGAAGATCATATCGACGGCATTCACGCGTCCGCGCATCTCGTCTGGCGTCTCCACTTGAATTAAAACGCCGCGCACAACGACGCTGACCATATCCGCCGCGCCGACAAAAACCAGCGAGAGCAGCGAGAGTGGCAGGCTGCGAGAAAAGCCGAACACCATCGTGAACACGCCGAAGCCGCCGACGCACCATAACATCGTCGCGCCCGCCCTCTTGCGGATTGGCTTGTAAGCGATCAGCAAGGCCATCACGCCGGCGCCCACGGCCGGAGCGCTGCGCAGCATTCCCAACCCCCAGGGGCCGGTGCGCAAGATCTCTTTTGCATAGACGGGCAAAAGAGCTACCGCCCCGCCGAGCAGCACCGCAAACAAATCCAGAGAAATCGAGCCGAGGACCAATTTGTGCGTCCAAATGTAGTGAAAACCGGCCAGCACGGTCTTCATAGTGAACGGTTCGCGGGAGAGCCGCTTGCTGGCCGCGCGAATCCGCATGGTAGTCAGCACGGAAACGATAGCGGCAAACAGAGCGGTGCCGTACACGACGGCAGGGCCGTGGAAAAATGCGTACAGCAATCCACCAAGTGCCGGACCGAGAATGGTCGCGCCTTGGAAAATCCCGGAGTTCCACGCCACGGCGCTTTGGAAATGCTCTTCCGGCACGAGTTGAGGCAGAAGCGCACGGCTTGCAGGCATGCTGAAGCTGCGCACCACGCCGACGAGGAAAAGAATGGCGAAAATCGGCGCCACGGTTCCCGCCCGGTGCAACGCTTCCTCGTGCAAGGTCACCACCAACAACAGCAAAGACGAAAGCCCATAACCGGCGTAGCACGCCGTCAGCAGTTTCCGCCGGTCGATGCGGTCGGCGGTGTGACCAGCCACAAGAAACAGCAGCACTCCCGGCAGAAACTGCACCAATCCCGTTAATCCCAGGTCCAGCGGCCGGTGCGTGATTTCGTATACTTGCCAGCCGACGGCGACCGACTGCATTTCCGTGCAGAACACGATGCAGAATCGCGCGATCTGGTAGAGGCGGAAACTCGAGAACTCGAACGCGGCTGCGCCGGATCCCAGCTTCTGATCGCTCGTGGCCATGGTTCAGTAGAATGCCACACTTTCGAAGAGGCTATTCTTCGCCCCGCCGCTTCACAAATCGCGCCGCACGTTGTAGAAGTAGAAGGTCCTTTTTCGCGCTTATCTTTTCTAATGCCGGGCGCGCCTTGTTGAGGAGTGATCTTCGTTGTTTTTGCGACCTGCTAGCCTCGCGGATGCGCTCGACGTTCTGGCAAACGGCCCGGCAACGATTTTGGCCGGCGGGACCGACCTGTTCCCGGCGTTTACGGGCAGCCACTTGCCGGGAGCGGTGATCGATATTTCCGGGATTGCGGAATTGAAGGGCATCCGCGTAACACCGAACGCCGTTCAGATCGGCGGCCGTGCGACGTGGAGCGAACTCATCGCGGCTGATCTGCCACGCGGCTTCGATGGCCTGCGTGCCGCGGCGCGCGAAATCGGCTCCGTGCAGATCCAGAATCAGGCCACCGTGGCAGGCAACATCTGCAACGCTTCGCCGGCCGCGGATGGCGTTGCCGCGCTGATGGCGCTTGATGCGGAAGTGACCCTGACATCGCGTTCCGGCTCTCGCACGCTGCCCTTGACCGATTTCGTGCAGGGCAATCGCAAGACCGCGCGGCAACCAAACGAGATCCTGACCGCGATTCGAATTCCCCGGCAGTGGGATGATGCCGCATCTGTTTTCCTGAAGCTCGGCGCCCGCCGTTACCTGGTGATTTCCATCGTGATGGTTGCGGCGAATCTGGTCATCTCGCGCGAGCGGCGAATTGAGCGCGCCGCTGTCTGCGTCGGTTCGTGCTCGCCCAAAGCGCTTCGGCTTTTCGAACTGGAAAACACACTCGTAGGACGGCCTGCCGATGCTTCTGTCGTTCAATTGATCCATTCGCGGCATTTTGCACCGCTTTCGCCGATCGACGATGTGCGCGCCACCGCCGCGTATCGCCGCGAGGCTGCGGAGACTCTGGTACGCCGCGCGCTTGAGCAATGTGCGAGTAAAGGCCCCCGATGATGCAGACGCTCACGACAATCTCGATCTCGCTGAACGGCAAGATTGTTGCCATTCAGTCCGACCCGCGCACTCGCCTTTCGCACGTCTTGCGCGAAGAGTTCCACCTGACCGGAACAAAAGTTGGGTGCGACGCCGGTGATTGCGGTGCGTGCACGGTCTTGCTCGACGGCAAACCGGTTTGCTCGTGCCTCACCGCGGTCGGCCAGTTGCCGGACGCGGAAGTGACCACCATCGAGGGACTGGTGGAAGCCTCACAGACTTTCGATCGCCTGCAGAAGTCCTTTTTGCAACATGGCGCGGCGCAGTGCGGCATCTGTACTCCCGGTATGTTGGTCACCGCTACCGCTCTGCTCGAAGAAAAACCTGCCCCCAGCGAAACGGAAGTCATGGATGCGCTCGGCGGTGTGTTGTGCCGTTGCACGGGCTACCGCAAAATCATTCAGGCCGTCGCGGCGGCCAATCAGTCGGAATCCGCCGCCGCGCCAGCCGATACCGCATCGCCGGTCGGTCAACGCATTGTTCGCCTGGACGGGTGGCGAAAAGTCCTTGGCCGGGATATCTACGGCGCCGACGAATGGCCCGCGGATTCTCTGGCCTTGCGGGTAATTCGCTCGCCCTACCCTCACGCGGAATTTTCCTTTGGCGATCTCGAGAACTTCGCGCACGAAAATCCGGGGATTCACGCCATCTTCACGGCGCGCGACGTTCCCGGGAGAAACTGTTACGGTGTGCATCCGCATTTCGCCGATCAGCCGGTATTCGCGGAGCGAGAAACGCGTTTCCTGGGCGAAGCAGTGGCTGCCATTGCTGGCGAAACTTCAGCAATCGCCGGAATCGACCCGGCCAGCTTCCCCATAGAGTGGAAAGAACTGCCTGCGCTCATCACACCGGCAGAAGCAAGCGCTTCGGGAGCGCCATTGCTTCATGCGTCGCGTCCGCAGAACATTCTCGTTCGGGGCCGCGTCGTTCACGGTGACGTGGAGCGAGCCTTGCGCGATTCCGCCATTGTGGTCGAGGCCGAATACGAGACCGGCTTCGTCGAACATGCCTACATCGAACCCGAGGCCGGCTTCGCGCGCCGCGTCGGCGACCGCATCGAAATTCAGTGCTGCACCCAATCGCCGTACATGTCCCGCAAAGACATCGCCGGAATTCTCGGCATTTCCGAGGAGTCCGTGCGCATCATTCCAACGGCGGTCGGCGGCGGTTTTGGCTCCAAGCTCGACCTTTCCACGCAACCGTTCCTTGCTGTTGCTGCGTGGCATCTGCGCAAACCCGTTCGGCTCGTGTATTCGCGTCCCGAATCGATTCGCTGCACCACCAAGCGGCACGCTTCAAAAATCCGTTGCCGCGCCGGCGCTTCCGCCGACGGCAAACTGCTCGCCATGGATCTCGACGGTGAATTCAACACCGGCGCCTACGCTTCGTGGGGGCCCACCGTCGCCGCTCGCGTTCCGATTCACGGTTCCGGACCGTATGACGTTCCCCACTATCGCGCACTCACTCGCGCCATTCACACGAATCTCGTTCCCGCCGGGGCGTTCCGCGGATTCGGCGTACCACAGGGCACCATCGCGCAGGAACAGCTTTACGACACGCTGGCTGAGAAGCTCGGAATCGACAAACTGGAATTTCGCGTCCGCAATGCGCTCGACGAAACGAGTCCAACCGTCACCGGCCAGGTGATCGGTCCCGGAGTTGGCATTCGCGCCTGCTTCGAAGCGTTGCGTGACCACTGGAATTCTGTCCGCCTGGAAACAGCGGCGTTCAATTCTGGCAATCGCACTTTGCGGCGCGGTGTTGGCGTAGCCGGCATGTGGTACGGCTGCGGAAACACGTCGCTTGCGAATCCCTCGACCATGCGCATTGGCCTGCAGCGTAACGGCCGCATCGCGATTCACATGGGCGCCGTCGATATCGGGCAAGGTTCGTTCACCGTTGTTACGCAGATTTGCGCCGAAGCACTCGGCGTGCCCGTCGATCGCTTCGACCTGCTGCCCGCCGACACCGACATATCTCCCGACTGCGGCAAAACTTCCGCTTCGCGCCAGACGTTTGTCAGCGGTAACGCGGCCTTCCTGGCGGGCAAGCAGTTGCGCGAAAAAATCGATGCCCTGGGCTCGTCACCCGATTTGCAGGCGCTTCCGCTCGACGAGCGTGGCTACGTTGTGAGCGCCGAGGCTACCTACGATCCGCCCACCAAACCGCTCGATGCAAATGGCCAGGGTATTCCCTACGCGGAATACGGATTCGGGGCGCATCTCGCCGAAATCGAAGTGGATCTCGAACTCGGCACGCTGAAGGTTCTTCGACTCACCGCCGCGCACGATGTCGGCCGCGCGATCAATCCCACGCTCATCGAAGGCCAAATCGAGGGAGGCGTTGCGCAGGGCCTCGGCATGGCACTGATGGAAGAGTTTATTCCCGGCAAAGGCGAAAATCTCCACGACTATCTGATTCCCACGATTGGCGACATGCCGCAGGTCGAATCGATTCTGATTGAAAGTCCATCGCCCATCGGCCCCTTCGGCGCAAAAGGAATTGGTGAACAGGCACTGATTCCCGCCGCTCCCGCGATTCTCAACGCGCTCTACGACGCTGCTGGCATTCGCATCCGCAAACTTCCCGCCACTCCCGACAAAATTCGCGCCGCCATCCGCGCAAAAGCGTCTGCCGCGCAGGGAAATTCGCATGACTGACGCCTTCCCTCCCGATACTGTCCGCTGCGACGCTTGCCCGGTGCTGTGTTATATCAAGCGCGGCCACGCCGGTGCGTGCGACCGCTACGCGAATCACGAGGGTCAACTCATTCGCGTCGATCCGCACATTCTGCTCGACCGCGCCAAGTCGCAAGGAACGCCACTCGTTCCCTTCCTCGAGCGCGACAGTCCTTGGGACGGCCAGTTGCTTGCGCAACGTGAAACGTTCATCACCGCCATCGGCGCCGGCACCACTTATCCCGATTACAAGCCCGCGCCGTTCATCGTTTCTTCCGAGGTTGATGGCGTTGACATGGTTACCGTCGTCACGGAAGGCATCTTCAGCTACTGCGGCGTGAAGCTGAAGATCGATACCGACCGCCACCTCGGGCCGGAGCGCAACCTCGTTCGCGCGCAAGGCGAGCCGGTCGGCCATGTGACCACCGCCGAATATGGATCGCAAATGCTTTCCATTGGCGGCGTCCATCACCTCACCGGCGGGACAAAATCCGAAGGCCGCGTGACCTGCGAGACGCTGCTCGATCTGTGCAACGGTAAGGAAGTGGCGCTCACCATCGATGAAGGCGCCAGCATCACCGTCGCCGCGGGCAAGCCTCCAGTCGTCAATGGCCAGCGCGAAGAACGGATGCGGGTCGGCTGCGGTTCCGCGACCATTGGCATGTTCGCCAAGCAATGGTTCGACAAAGTCGACGAAGTAGTTGTTGTCGATGACCACATCACTGGCGTGCTCTCCGAACACCAGGCCGGCAAAATGCTCGGTGTGCGCGAGACCGGAATCGACATTCAGGGCCAGCGCTCCACTCCGGGTCGCTACTTTCAAGTGGCACAGCCAGGGACCGGCTGGGGCGGCACCAACATTTCCGATCCGCTGACCATTCTCAAACCATTCAAAGTGAAATCCGCGTGGCCGGGCTTGCGCCTGCTGATGGTCAGCACTACCGGCGAGCAGTTCGCTTACTACGAACTCGACGACGCATTGCGCCCCGTTGAAAAAGATTTGCCGCCAGCGCTACGGGAATCCGTCACCCGCATTCGCGAGAACTGTGAGCCGGCGTTGACCACGGTCCTATTTATGGCTGGAGCGGGCGGCTCGCTCCGCGCTGGTGTCACAGAAAATCCCGTCAAGCTTACCGATTCCGTCAAGCACAGCCTGACACGCGTCACCGCCGGCGGTGCGCCTGCCTACATCTGGCCGGGAGGCGGCATCACCTTTATGGTCGACGTGTCGCGCATGCCGGAAAACGCCTTCGGCTACGTTCCCACGCCTGCAATCGTTGCTCCCATTGAATTCACGCTGAAAAAAACTGACTACGCCAGTCTTGGCGGGCACATGGATTCGGTTCGCCCGCTGCAAGAAGTCCTTCGCGAAAAGGAGCGCCAGCGTCAGATTGCCTCCTCGCCGGAGAATCCCTGGCCACTAAAGCCTCCCGCACCTGGGAGCCACGAATGAGAGACCCCGCCATCATTCGCTTGCTTCTCGATGGCCGCCGCTTGCACTTAAACGATGGCCCCATCGACCTGATCATCGAAGCGGACGGCCACGCCACCGCCATTCGCGCCGCCTATGAAGCGGCCGCGCGCCGCTTCGTCACCATCCTCGACGAACTCTGTGCCGAGTTGCCGTTGCTGCGTTGCCGCTCCGCACACTCTTCCCCACAGCCCCGCGGAAGAATCGCAAGCGCCATGTCTGCTGCCGTGCGGCCGTATTGCGAGCGGCACTTCATCACTCCCATGGCTGCGGTTGCCGGCGCTGTCGCCGAAGCGGTGCTCGCCGAGATGACACGCGCAGCGGACCTGGAACGCGCTTACGTCAACAATGGCGGCGACATCGCGTTTCATCTTGCTGCTAGCCGCCGTTACACGCTTGGCATGATTGAGCGTCCCGACTGTCCCACGCTTTTCGGCTCGGTCGAAGTTTCTGGCGCAAGTTCCGTACGCGGCGCAGCGACGAGCGGCTGGCGCGGACGCAGCTCTTCGTTGGGCATCGCCGACGCTGTCACCGTCCTCGCTGAGACCGCCGCACAGGCCGACGCCGCCGCCACCATCATCGCCAATGCTGTTGACCTTCCGGATCATCCCGCCATCACTCGAGTACCAGCCAGCGAAATCGCTCCGGATTCCGACCTTGGCGCGATTCCCGTGACGCGCGAAGTCGGTCCACTCTCCGCGTCTGACGTCGATACTGCGTTGCACCGCGGCGCACAACTCGCCGAAACTCTGCGCGACCGCCGCCTCATCCACTCGGCCGCCCTCTGTTTGCAAGACCGTGTGGTTTTGGTTTCGCCGTCGACCGCTGATGCGTCTTATTGTTGGGACGGCCTTCTGAGGCCGTCCGCCGCCACCGCTCACAATCCCCTCGCCCCGCAAAGGAGCTCTCATCATGCCTGAAGTCCGAGTCCGCAAGCGCGCCCTGATTATCGAGGAAATTTTCCACGAAGGCGGCCCTCCGGCCGAGAAACCGCTGCGCCGCGCCGCCGCTCTCGTGGTGATCCACAATCCGTTCGCAGGAAAATATGTAGCGGAAATTGCTTCCTTCATGGAGGATCTGAAACCGCTCGGTCTGGATATGGCCCAGTCGCTGGTCGCGGCGCTGGGTGGTGATCCCCAGATCATCGAGGGCTACGGCAAGGGAGCGATCGTGGGGCAAGCCGGCGAACTGGAACATGGCGCGCTGTGGCACGTTCCCGGCGGCTACGCGATGCGCGAAACCCTCGGCAACGCCAAAGCCATCGTCGCGTCCACAAAAAAAGTGGGCAGCCTCGGGACGCGTCTCGACGTGCCCATCACGCACATCAACGCGTCCTATGTGCGCAGCCACTTTGACGCGATGGAAGTCGGCATCACCGATGCGCCGCGCGCCGACGAAATCCTGCTCGCCCTCGTGATGACCACTGGCCCGCGCGTTCATGCCCGTGTCGGCGGCTTGAAGGCCTCCGAAATTAAAGGTGAGGATGGCCTCCGATGAAAGCGAAGATCCGCAAAATCGTCACGTTCGTGGAAGAAACCCGCAGCGAAATGGACAGGCCTGTCAACCCGCCAACGCGCCGAGCGGCTGCCGCGGCTGTCATCGAAAATCCTTTCGCGGGGAAATACGTCGAAGACTTGACCGAACTGATGGAAATTGGCGAAGAGCTGGGCACGCTGCTCACGGAACGCGCGGTCGCCGCGCTGGGGATTCCTGGCCGGTCCGCGGAAAGTTACGGCAAAGCCGCCGCGGTTGGTGAAAACGGCGAACTCGAACACGCCGCGGCCATTCTCCATCCGAAACTGGGCACGCCCGTCCGCAAAGTTCTCGGCACAGGTGCCGCGCTCATTCCCTCGTCGAAAAAACGTGGCTCCCCGGGAGTTGCGCTCGATATCCCGTTGGGCCACAAAGATGCGGCGTTCGTTCGCAGCCATTTCGATGGGATGGAGATTCGCGTGAACGATGCCCCTCGCGCCAACGAGATCCTCGTGGCCATCGCGGTCACCGACAGCGGCCGCCCGCTTCCGCGCGTGGGTGGGTTAACCAAGGACCAGATCAAAGGAGAAGACGGCCTGCGCTAGCTTTGGAATGCGGCCAGGCCCCAGCATATTCGACGAAACATCGCGCCGCCGACAGTTGCGCCTGTGCGCGATGCAAGTTCACTTCACAATCTTCGGCACCCGTGTAGCCGGAGGCGTGTTCCTGCTCCGCTCACTTCGCACCACTCCATCAATTACAGTCATCCCGACCCCAGGCAAATCGCCGAGTCGCACACTCTCCAGCAGGTTCTTGCCCGCCGAATGTTGCGGCGCATCCATGAACACAAAATCCGCTGCGCGCCCCACCTCGATCAATCCGCAATCGAGATTCCGCATCCGCGCCGTATTCCCGGTTGCAAAGCAAAATACAATCTCCGCCGGAAGCTCGCCAATCGACGACAGCGCCGCAATTACGCGAATGATTCCCAGTGGCTGCACGCCGGAACCCGCCGGCGCATCCGTCCCCAGAATCACGCGATGCAGTTTTCCCAATTCCTTGGCGGTACGCAGCGTGAACAGGGCCGCTCGCTCATTTCCGTTGTGGACGATCTCCAGCGCGCGCTCGGACTGTTCACACAGCGCGCGAATCTGCACATCCGGCAGCGCGGTGTGCCCGCCGTTGATATGGCCAATCACATCGGCATCAGCCGTGAGCACGACATCTTTGTCGATCAGGCTCGACCCCGGAATCGACGGACCACCGGTGTGAATCGTGCTTTGCATCCCATGCTTCCGCGCCCAACTCACCATTTGCCGTGCCGTCGGCCCATCCTTGACGCTGCCTAGCCCGACTTCGCCCAGCAATTTCACTCCCGCTTCGGCCAGTGACTTGAAATCTTCCTCCACCATTCCCTGCTCGATCACCGGCGCACCCGCCAGTACTTTCACGCCGCTTGGACGCAGCGCGGAAAACGACCGCTGCGCCGTAATCGCCAACGCTTTCAGGCCGACGACATCTTTGGGCCGGCCCGGCATGTGCACCTCGCCAGCCGAAATCATGGTGGTCACACCACCATGCAAACAACTATCGATCCAGCCGAGCTGATTCTGACGCGGCGTCCAGTCGCCCGCTACGGGATGCACATGGCTGTCGATCAGGCCAGGGACGAGTGCCGCGCCGTTCGCGTCGATCACGCTGGTCGCGCCTTCGCAATCCAGCTCTTTCTCTTCTCCGATCGCACTGATCCGCCCATCCTGCACCACGAGGGTGTCAGCATCCAAGATCGGCCGCTGCAAATCTCCGCTCAGCAGCAACCCGATGTTGCGGATCACCAACTTTGTTCCCACGATCGTTTTTGCCGCGTCCTCGTGCGCCATGGGCTCCCGCCTCCACCTTCTCTAGGGATGCCATCCTTCGGTTCGCAAGTTCACGCGAACGAAGGCGGCCGATCCTCGGTTGCCGCGCCGAATTTCTCGTTCGGCTTATCACCCATGGTGATCACAAACTTCCCGCCCTCTGCGATCTGCGCATGGCTGAACCAGCTCTTCGTGTATGGTTTCCCATTCCATGTAACGGACTGCACGTACATTTTCCCTTGCCCGTTGCCGACCGCCTCAACCTCCAACTTCTTGGCGTTCGCAAGATCAATCGTCGCGCGTTCAAACAGCGGCCCGCCGAACACATAGTTCCCGCTGACCGGATCAACGGGATAAAATCCCAATGCGCTAAGCACATACCACGCCGACATCTGGCCGCAGTCCTCATTTCCCGCCAGCCCATCCGGATCGTTGTGATACATCGTCTCGAGCAACATCCTCACCCGAGCCTGCGTCTTCCAATGCTCCCCGGCGTAGGCGTACAGATAAGCCACGTGGTGTCCTGGCTCGTTTCCGTGTGCATACTGCCCGACCATGCCCGCGATATCCGGCGGCGCATCGGGCGGCAACTCGGAACTTTGATTGAACAGATTATCCAGCTTCGTGACGAATCCCTTCGCCCCGCCGAACAGTTTCAAGTACTCGTACAAATCGTGCTGATTCAAAAATGTCGCCTGCCAGGAATTGCTCTCGGTAAAATCCCGCCACTTCTTCGAGTGACCCATACCACGCGGATCGAACGGCTCCGCCCACTTACCATCCGCCAGGCGGCCGCGCATGAACGTAATCGGTTGGTCGAAGGTGTTCTTGTAATTCCGCGAGCGCTGCAGCATCAGTTTGTAGTCGTCTTCCCTTCCTGCCGCGCGCGCCAGGTGCGCTACCGCCCAGTCGTCATACGCATACTCGAGCGTCTTGCTGACTGCTTCGTCTTCCAGGTCGCAAGGAATGTAGCCCATCCTGCGGTAGTAACCGAGCCCGCGATAATCGTCGTCCATGGCGCGCTTGCGCCACAGTGGATACGCTTTCGCATAATCCACGCCACGGATTCCCTTCACCTGCGCTTCCGCAAGCACGGGCGCCGAGTGATATCCGATCATGCAGCCGGTTTCCACCGCCTGCAGCGGCCAGACCGGAACGCCAGCAGGACTCTGCTCCGCCATCAGGATCATCGCGTTCAACAGATCGGGCAGCCGTTCCGTTTGCACCAGCGTGTACATGGGATGGAGCGCGCGATAGGTGTCCCAAAGCGAATAGGTCGAGTAGTTGTTCGCGCCCTCCGGCAGTTTGTGCACTTCCAGGTCCGATCCGCGATATTGTCCGTCAAGGTCGCTAAACAGAGTTGGCGCCACAAACGAGTGATACATCCCGGTGTAGAAAATCTTTTTATGATCCGCCCTCGACGTTTCAATCACAATCTTGCCCAATTCCTTTTCCCACGCCGCGTTCGCAGCGAGCCGCACACCATCGAAATCCCAGCCGGGAACTTCCGCGTCCAGATTCTTCATCGCGCCGTCAACGCTTACGGCGGAAAGACCGACTTTCACCAGAATAGTTTCCGGCTTGGCAGTCGGACAGCTCACCGCACATTTCAAGTTCGTTCCCTGCGTTTCCTTCACACCTGCTCCGAGTGGCTTGTTATCCAAATAAATCTCAGCGCTCGCAAAAGGCTTCGAAAACTTCATGGCAAAAAAGATGTAGCGCCCCGGCGCCCACTCTTTGGTGCGCCGCCTGCCCACAATCGTGTCGTTTCCAACGACGCGCAGCTCCGAAGAGATGATGTTCGTGTACATGCGTTTTGGCGGATCGATAATCCCGTGCGCCAGATCAATCAGGAAATGGCTGGTCGGATCGGCCGGAAATGCGTACCGATGCACGCCCACCCGCGCCGTCGCGGTCAGCTCCACCTTTACGCCATAATCTTCGAGCAGCACGGAGTAATACCCTGGCTCGGCTTTTTCACCCGCGTGCGAGAACGTCGAGCGATAGCTTCCCTTAGGATTTTCTAGACTGCCTGGCTCAAGGCGCACCGGCCCTGTCCCCGGCATCAGTAAGACGTCCAGCAAATCCGCCGCGCCAGTTCCGCTCAGGTGCGTATGGCTGAAGCCCATGATCGAGGTGTCGTCGTGATGGTATCCGGAACAGTGGTCCCAGCCGCCATTAAAGGTATCGGGGCTGAGCTGGACCATCCCAAACGGCACCGTGGCGCCAGGATAGGTGTGCCCGTGCCCGCCCGTCCCGATAAACACATCCACAAATTGCGTGAGTCCTTTTGTCGTGTCTGCAGCGCTACCCTGGCTCCCAAATTCCGCGCCACTCCAATGCGGCTTTGCGGCGACGGCAAGCCCCGACAACGCCGCCGCCTTCACAAATTTCCTTCTGCTGACTTTTCGAGACATGTGCTCTGGCTCCCTGAGACTCAGACGCTCTTTAACAGGTCCGGCCGCCCATCGCTTAATTTCACGATCAACTCGCCAAAGAGCGAATTCGCCCACGCAAACCATGAGCGCGTGAATTTCGCCGGATTATCCTTATCAAACGATTCGTGCATGAGTCCCGTGCCGGCGTGCGTCGTCTTCAGCCAGTCCAGGCACTGGCGGATCTCCGCGTCATTTTCGCTTGTCAGCGCTTGCACCGTCAGCGCCATCGGCCAGATCATGTTCAGCCCTTCGTGCGGCCCGCCAATTCCCGCAGCGGCTGCCCCCTGAAAGAAATAAGGATTCTTCTCGCTCAGCGCGCGCTTCCGGGTGTATTGATAGACAGGGTCATCTTTTTTGCAGCAACCGAGATAGGGCAGCCCCAGCAACCCAGGTATGTTGGCGTCATCCATGAACAGCTGATTGCCGTAGCCATCCACCTCAAAGGCCCAGAACTCTTCCCCGCTAGCGTCCTTCATCGGCGCATATTTCTGCAGCGCCGCTTGCACTTCATTGGCCAGCGCCTTGCACTCCCCCGCAAACGTCGCATTGTGCAGGATCTCTGTGGCCATTTCCGCCAGTTGCCGCAGTGTCAACACCGCAAACTGATTCGACGGCACATAAAACGAATAGGTGCACGCGTCATCCGACGGCCGGAACATCGAATAGATCATGCCGACAGGAACCGCTGGATTTCCGAAGCCTCCAAGCATCTGGGTATCCGTGGGCACCTCCGTCTTTCTCTGGAAATGATACGGGCCGGGTCCGTTTTTCCTTTGCTGCGCACGGAACGTCGCCACAACGAGCCGCATCGCTTTCGCCCACTCCGCATCGAACGGAGTCAAATCGCCCGTCGCTTTCCAATATCCGTGCGAGAGCCGGATGCAGTAACACAGCGAATCGACTTCCCACTTACGCTCCGCCACGCCCGTCTTCATCTCCGTCGAATCATCCACGGCCCACGAAAGCGCTTTTTTGCTTGCAGGATCTGGCAAAAACGCATTGGCGTAAGGATCGATCAAGATGCAGCGCGCCTGTCGCCCGATGACTCCCTGAAACATCCGCCGCAAATCGGCGTCGCCCTTCGCCAGCGCCACGTACGGCCACACCTGGCACGCCGAATCCCGCAGCCACATCGCATCAATGTCGCCGGTGATCACAAATGTGTCCGGGCGCCCGCCCACTTCGCTCACTTTTACGGTCGTATCCAGCGTGTTCGGATAGCAGTTCTCAAACATCCACGCCAGTTCCTGATCGCCGATCTTTGCCTTGACCCGGACAATCGTCTCTTCCACGGCTTTCGAAACAAATTTGCGCTGGTCAACCGGCGGCCGTCTGGAGGCGAACGCTTCGGCGGCGCTAACACGAACACGGGGCAATACCAATGCCATCGCGCCCAGCGTGGCGTTCTTCAAAAGTTCTCGTCGAGAATAAATGGCGGGTCCCCTCACTGACTAGAGAATCGCAACGGATAGTAGTCTATGCCAAACTCGGACACTTCGTCAGGATTGACCGATATCAGGCGATACGGTTTAGTCCCACTTGCCCTGCAACACGCGCGCGAACACGTCGTGATCCACGTTCCCACCCGTCGCGACCACGCCGACTTTCTTCACCTTCAACTCCTCCTTTTCTTTCAGCGCCGCCGCCAGCGCCGAGGCTCCCGCGCCTTCCACCACGTTGTGCGTGTCGGTAAAGAAGATCCGCATCGCATCGCCAACCTGCGCTTCTGACACGGTCACAACGTGATCCACGTTCGCCAGCGCAACCTGCAACGCTGTCGCATCGGGCTTCCGGCACGCCAAACCATCCGCCAATTTCGTCGTGGCCGGCGCCTCCACGCACTGTTTCTGCTCGAACGACCGCGCATAGGCCGGCGCCAGTTCCGACACTACGCCGATAATCCTGGTCTGCAATCCCAGACCGTTGCGCACAGTCGACGCCGCCGAAATTCCCGAGCCCATTCCAATCGGCACGTACACTACGTCCAAATCCTTCAGCACCGAGAAAAACTCCAGCCAGTACGTGGCTACGCCAGTCACGATGTCACGGTGAAACGGCGGAACAAAGTGAAATCCCAGTTCCGTTTCGCGTGACGCCGCGTATTCGCGCGCCTCCTGATAATCCTCGCCATATTCGATCAACTGCGCCCCTTGCGCGCGCATCGCCGCGTTTTTCTCCACGCTGTTCCCGCGCGGTACCACCACGATCGCCGGCAATCCCAATCGCTTCGCTGCCAGCGCCACCGATTGCCCGTGATTCCCGCGGGTCGCCGTAATCAGCCCGCGCGTCGCCGGCGCCCGCTTCATCAACTCTTCCGCGTACACCACCGCTGTGCGCGCCTTGAACGATCCCGTCGGCGTGTGGTTTTCGTGTTTCACCCACACCTCCGCGCCGACGCGTTCACCGAGCAGTTGCCAGGAATACTGCGGTGTCGGTTGCATCACACGATATACGGATTCGGAAGCTTTTCTCACGTCATCTATGGTTGGAAGCGTAAACGCCATATCTCCTCACTCACCATACCGTCTGAATTCGCGATTCTCTCACACCGCCCGGCCGTGTGCGTTTTCCCTATTCGGTGGCTCCTTTTGCCAATTTGGATTGGAACCGGCCCATCGGGTCTCCCTGGCTCGCGGTAGCCACCGCTCTTGTGTATATTGCTTCCCTGCCGTTTCCGAGGACTCCATGGCCGGCAAAGAAACCGATCCGCGCATCGATGCCTATATCGAAAAAGCTGCGCTCTTCGCGCAGCCCATCCTGACGCACCTTCGCCAGCTCCTCCACGAGGCTTGTCCGCGCATCACGGAATCTGTGAAATGGGGCATGCCGTTTTTTATTCAGCAAGACGTAATCCTTTGCCACATGGCGGCGTTCAAACAGCATTGCGCGTTCGGTTTCTGGGGTTCGGAGATGCAGAAGGCCCTGGCGAAAGATGGCCTGAAGTCCAGCGAAGCTATGGGGACACTTGGACGAATCACCGCGCTGAAGAATCTTCCTCCGGATCACGTTCTTCTCGCCTACATGCGCCAGGCAGCGGAACTGGTCGAAAGCGGCCAACGCACGAAATCCATCGACCGCGCGCCGAAACGCAAGCCCAAGGCCGTGCCTATCCCGGCGGAGTTGTCCTCAGCGCTAAAGAAGAACAAGCTCGCGGCCAAAGCGTTCGCCGCCTTCAGTCCAAGCAAACGACGCGAATACGCGGAATGGATTGGCGGAGCCAAGCGCCCCGAGACCAAACGGCAGCGCCTCACCCAGGCCATCAGCTGGATCGCACAAGGCAAGTCTCGCAACTGGAAATACGAAAACTGCTAATGGCGCGTGCCGCCTCGATTCACCGATCGCGGTTGAAGTTCACGCGGTTGCGTTGAGGCTGGCGCGTTAATCTTTCTGTGCGACGCCGGCGGAAGCTCCCGTCGGCTGCTGGTCCGGTTCGCTCACGATGCTCTGGATCGCGCGGATGACCAGCTCCGGATGGTTCTGCATGATCCAGTGGTTGCTCTCCCCTACCACGACGTGTTCCCCAAGAGGCAGCCTCGCCGCGATTGCGGCGTGTCCCTCTCGCCGGCGAAGCGATGCCGAACCGGCGGAGAGGAAAATGACCCTCTTGTCGCAGAATTTTTCATATTTCCCGACCTGCTTGGCGCTCAGCGGTAGGTTTTCCAGCTGGCTGGCGATGGTCAGGGCGAACTTCGGCTGAATCCAGAACACCGCGGCCATCGCTCTTTCGTTCGGCGGCAGCGCAAAAAACCACGGACTCGAAACCGTGCCGGCGTTCGAAGGAGTTCCCCGGCTGATCAGTCGCACAAGATGCCCGGCCACGTTCTTGAGAGGAGAATTGAGAAGCGAAGCAACGAAACGAATTACCCCAATGCGTGCCAGCACGGCGGAACGGCGGCATACTTTCGCGCCGACGCGCGAGTTCCTTGCGTCTTGCTCCGAAGGCGGATCCCATTCCGCCGCCACAACCGCGTCGATCAGCACCATCCCCGCAACTTCCTTCGGGAATCGGGCCGCAAACAGCTGCATGGTCAATCCGCCAAAGGAGTGACCGACCAGAATATAAGGCGGTGCGATACCGGCTTTTTCGAGGGCGAGGTGGAGTTCGTCGACGATCCTCTCGGCTGTTCTGGGCATCGGTCCCAGTTCGCTCCAACCCAGCCCGGCGCGGTCGTAACTGACCACCCGGAATGACTTGGAAAGCTCGCGTTGCAGCTCAGTCCAGCTCAAAACGGTGGACATGAGGCCGGACTCGAGCAGGATCGTCGGACCTTCGCCTCCGGTCTCGTAGAGATGAAGATTATGAGAACCCAAGTCAATCATTCGGCCTGGGAGCGGATGAATTCTTCGGTCTTTCCGCGTCCCGGCGGCCTGGTACACGATTCCAAGCGCCACGGCTAGCGCCAGCAGGCCAAAGATCCACGTTAGGATGGCAAGCACGTTCGTCACTCCTCGGAAGAGCGTGTTACTGGTTGGATGTCTGTTTTGCAAAGTTGGCTATGCACGTTACCCGCAACCTGGTAAGCCAGCTCCACGCAATCGCCAATGGAGCGACCCTGTAAATAATTGCCTGCCAAATGCAAATTGCCAAGAGCCGGTAAGAGATCGCGAATTGCAGCGACTCTTTTGCCGTGACCTACATTATATTGGGGCAAAGCCCGCGGATAGTTCCAGACGTGTCGGACCGTCGGTTGACCGGTGATTCCGAGGATCGCCGCGTTTTCCGCCTCGATGGTTCGCGCGAGCGTGTCCTCATCGAAGGCGCGGGAGTCCACGCCGGACCCGCTTCGAACAAAACTGGTCATCAGCACTTTGTCTTCTGGCGCTCGCCCTGGAAACAGCGAGGAATTCCAAAATGTGCAGATGGTCTCCAGTCCTTCCTTGCGTGGAACCATGAAGCCGAACCCGCCCAGACTGTTCTTCACCTGGCGCCGGTCGTATCCGCTCGAAACCGCGCTCATGGACGCGTACTCGATGGCGCTAAGCTCGCCCGCCAGCGCTGGAGCGCTGCCCTCAATCATGCGAGCGGCTTCGTAGGAGGGCACCGATAACACCACCTGCTCCGTATCGATCTTTTCGCCGTTCGCCAATGCGATCCGCCAAACCGTGGGAGATTCGCGAATTTCACTTTTGTACTGAGTCACGCTTTCCACTCGAACGCCGCAGCGGATGGCTTCCCGAAGCTCTTCCGCCAGCCGCTCCGGGAGCCTCGCCATGCCGGAACGAAAAGAGCCGAGTGAGGGGAGCGCGTCCGTCACTTTTATCGATCCCGGATTGTCTTTTGGCGGGACGGGCGAGGATTCACCTTTCGTAGCAACAGCCTGGTGATTGGAATTCCGCGCGCGAATGGCGCCTCGCACTACACTCCCATGTTTCCGCTCCCACTCGACGAGCGCCGGAAAAGCGCTCTCCATCCCCATTTTGTAGGCGTCGCCAAAAAATATCGTCGAAATGATTGGGTCGGCCAGGTTGTCGACCACATCGCTACCGAATTTGCGCGTCACGAATTCGGCCAGCGTTTCTTCCTGCGAGGGAGGCTGCGTAGAGCGCAGTGCTTCCGTGAGGATTCGAAACTTCGACGATGGCCTGACCAGCCGCGTGGTCAGCAATCCGCCCGGTGAGAACGGAGCTGGGTGCAAAACGCCATGCCGAAAGATGTAGCGTTTCACGGCGGGATCGCCCGCCACGAACTCGTTCTCGAGCTGCAATTCTTTCAACAGCTGCCAGACCGGCGCTGGAAAACGCGGGCACTGCGGCCCACGTTCGAAAAGATAGCCACCCTCGCGCGAGGTGGCGATGACTCCGCCCGGACGCGTTCCGGCTTCCAGAACGAGGCATTGGACATCGAGTTGCCTAAGCCGATAGGCACAAGCCAGCCCGGAGATGCCGGCGCCAATAATTACGACTTTTTGTGTGTATCCCACGGCAAGCAAAACCTATCATAAGGGCATGGAAGTGCCGACAGTTCAGGAATTCAATCTTTCCTGTCGAATTGATGTCCAAGATGCCCGCTGAGTCACTACTTCGTTTTGCCCAGAGTTACGCATCGCGCGGAGGTGAGGTCGCCGTGCGTCAGCGCTGCGGCTATCGCATGGAGACCTGGACCTACGGCCGCATCGCGCAGCAGGCCAACCGCGTGGCCCGCGAACTGGAAAGCCGCGGCATCGGGAAAGGCGACGCGGTCTTGCTTTGGGGCGAGAACTCCGCTGAGTGGATCGCCGCGTTCCTCGGCTGCCTTCTCGTGGGTGCGGTCATTGTTCCGATCGATCACGCCTCGCCAAGGGAATTTGCCTGCCGCGTGGCCTGCGATGTCGAAGCAAAGCTTGCGTTCCGTTCGCGTGGCAATGAGAATTGCGCCTCTCTGCCCTCGATCGAACTGGAAAGCCTCAGCGCGACTATCGCTGGCCGCGACGACTCACCCTTTGCATCCCCCCCGCTCTCTCGGCAGGACACTCTAGAGATTATCTATACGTCGGGCACGACCGCCGAGCCCCGTGGCGTCGTTATTTCTCACGGCAACGTGCTCGCCAACATCGAGCGGCTGGAGCCCGAAATTCAGAAATACCTAACCTACGAAAAAGCGTTCCACCCGCTGCGCTTTCTGAACCTGCTTCCCCTGAGCCACGTCTTCGGGCAAATGCTCGGAGTCTTCATTCCGCAGATGCTCGCGGCTACGGTCGTTTTCCTGGATTCGTGGAAGCCGGCGGAATTGGCGGAGACGATCCGGAAAGAGCGCGTCTCGGTGATGATCGCGGTACCACGTTTTCTGCAGTCCCTGCAGAGCGAAATCGAGCGCCGAGAGGAACGCGAGCGGAGTCTGGAGAAATTTCGCGACAACATCACGCAGGCCGGCAACGAGCATTTCCTGTGGCGCTGGTGGCGTTTCCGGCGGATTCACTCGCGCTTCGGCTGGAAGTTCTGGGCCTTCATCTCCGGCGGGGCGGCGCTACCGGAGCAGACTGAAACGTTTTGGACTCGCCTCGGATACGGCGTCATTCAAGGCTATGGGATGACCGAGACGACATCGTTGATCAGCCTCAATCACCCGTTTTCCTCGACGAAGGGGTCTATCGGCCAAGTCTTTCCGGGAATGGAAGTGCGCGTCGCCGAAAATGGCGAAATTCTGGTACGGGGCGAGGGAGTGGCGCTGTCGTATCGGCAGAGCGGGCAAACGCAAGCGCTGGCGGGAGCGGACGGCTGGTTCCGCACCGGGGATATGGCCCAAAAAGACGACAGCGGCCGGCTCTACTTCAAAGGGCGCAGCAAAAACGTCATTGTTACTCCGGCGGGCATGAACGTGTACCCTGAGGATCTGGAGAAAGAGTTGCGGATGCAGCCCGGCCTGCGGGACTGTCTGGTGCTCGGCATCGAACGGGACGGAAACGCCGAGGCCTGTGCCGTACTCCTGCTCGGCGCGGACGCTCCCAATCCAGCTTCGATTATTGAAGGTGCGAATCAGTCGCTGGCCGAGTACCAGAAAATCCGCCGCTGGTTCGTCTGGCCGCAACCCGATTTCCCCCGAACTCCGACGCAAAAGCCAATTCTTCCCAGGATTCGCGAAACTATTCAAAACGCAGCCGCGGCCGGGGCGCCCGAAGCTGTGCGCGGAGATCCACTGGGCTCTCTCATATCTCGGATTACGCACCGCCCTGTTCCGCCTGACTCCAACAATGCGGCCCTGGAGGCTGACTTGCAGCTTTCCTCTCTCGATCGCGTTGAGTTGATGAGCGCGCTGGAAGAGCAATACCAGGTCGAGCTGAATGACGTTCAGTTTCAAGAGGTCAGCACCGTCGGCCAGATCGAACAACTCCTTTCCAAAGGCAGCGCCTCGGATGTGCGGCACGTCTATCCCCGGTGGCCGCAACACTGGTTGATCACGGCCTTCCGCCTGCTGGTCTACTACACGCTGGCGGGGCCGGCTACATATCTGCTGGCTGCACCGCGTGTGCGTGGCCGCGAACACCTGCGCGGGCTGAAAGGTCCGGTCCTGGTAATCTCCAATCACGTTACTTATCTCGATATCGCTTGGATTCTGCCGGCGCTTCCGGCGCGCTTCCGCAACCGTCTGGCCACGGCCATGGGCGGCGAGCGCCT
>Ga0335077_10000274_pt1 | contig 55113 bp, 40 predicted proteins | sample Lox_Sample_31_FD_207151 | JGI IMG/M metagenome (GOLD analysis project Ga0335077, IMG submission 207151) | Soil microbial communities from Loxahatchee National Wildlife Refuge, Florida, United States - Lox_Sample_3.1 | ecosystem: Environmental > Terrestrial > Soil > Wetlands | place: USA... | reverse complement strand
GCTCGCGCGCGAGACGCTCGCACCGGCATGGCGCGACCTTCTCGTCACGCTGCGCCGGATGGAGGCGCGCGGCGAAATTCGCGGCGGCCGCTTCGTTTCGGGTTTCGTGGGCGAGCAGTTCGCGCGGCCTGAGGCGCTCGACCTGCTGCGGCATCTGCGCCGCTCCGCGCAATCCGGGGAGATGATGGAGATCGCGCTGGCCGATCCGCTGAACCTGACGGGAATCGTTCTGCCGGGTCCGCGCACCAGCGCGCTCGCGCAAGGAGCGCTCCGCCTGCGCGACGGCGTCGCGGAAATGGCGGCGACGGGAACTTAGACCACAACCAGCCGCAGCTCTGGCGCAATCTTGTGCAGATCCCCTGCATCGCTCGTCACCACCGCCTGGCCGGCCCTTCGCGCGCACACGACGACGTGCGCGTCGGCGATATCCGCTGTTCTGGTTTGCGCCAGCAGTAATCCGGCGGCCGTTGCGTCGGGTCCGTCCAGCGGAACCAGATCCGTGCCGGGCTGTCGAATGAGCCGGCACAGACGAGCCTGCCCCGCCGGCCGGCGAATCGCCTGCGCCAGAGCCGTTGCCGGAATCGTGATGCGCATCCCACGCTCGGTCGCGCGAACCACCAGCGCGATCACGCGGCGGTCGTTCCGGTCGAGCGCGATCAGTCCGCCGGCGTCGAAAGTAATCCCGCTCACGCGGCGCGCCGCTTCCCCGTGCGCCGTTTCGGGCTCTCCCGTTTCAAAACGCGATCGGCCCACGCGCGCTCCTGCCCGGTCAACGTTCCCCCGGTTTGTTGGAGCGCCTGGTCAAGCATGTCTCTCCATCCCGCGGCGTCGAACAGCGCGACGCGCACGGCGTGCTGAACGAATTGAGAAACGTTGGACGCATTCCCCGCCTCAACCAGCGCCCGGATTTCTTCCACCTGATTCTCGGGAAGCGTAATTGTGACCTTCACGGCCGCCATACCATTCACCATATCATGAGAAAACCTCGCCTACGCTATCCTGAAAATCTAGCGATGAACCAGGAAATCGTCGAAGCGCAGGGCCATCTTATCGATTCGCACCTGATGGAGCGGATTTTCGACACCGTTGTCGAATACAGCGGCAAATTCGAAGTCGAGCAGTTCCGCATCGGGCGCACCAATGCCGAGCCTTCCTATCTGCGGATGAAGGTCCAGACGGAAGCGCCCGGCGACATGCACAAGCTGCTTTCGCACCTGGTCGGCCTGGGATGCACGCCGGTGGATTCGGGCGACGCGCAACTCGAGCGCGTCGAAAAGGACTGCTGCGCGCCCGACGATTTTTATTCCACCACCAATCACCGCACCGAGGTGCGCCGCGGCGGCAACTGGATCGAGGTCGAAAATCAGCGCATGGACGCGCTGATCGTCATCGAGGACGGGCGCGCGTCGTGCCGCCGGCTGCGCGATCTGCGCGCGGGCGACATGGTGGTCACCGGAACGCGCGGCATCCGCGTGATTCCTGAATCGAAGGAGCGCGACCGGCTCGCCTTCGCCTTCATGAGCCACGAAATTTCCTCGGAGCGCCAGGTGGAGACCGCGGTGCGCCAAACCGCCGCGCTGATGCGCCAGGCGCGGACCGCGCATCAGAAAATCATCGTCGTCGCCGGACCCGTGACGGTCCACACCGGCGGGCAGAAGGCGCTGTCGAAGCTGATTCGCCAGGGATGGGTGCAGGCGCTGCTCGCCGGAAACGCGCTCGGGGTTCACGATATTGAAGCGTCACTGCTGGGGACCTCGCTTGGCGTGCGCCAGAGCGACGGGCGCCAGGAGGAGCACGGGCATCGCAATCACATGCGCGCGATCAACGCGATGTATCACGCCGGATCGATCGCCAAGGCCGTGGAGAATGGGCGGCTGACGAGCGGCGTCATGTATGAATGCGTGAAGGCTGGCGTTCCGTTCGTGCTCGCGGGAAGCTTGCGTGACGATGGACCGCTGCCGGATACGATTACGGATATGAATCGGGCGCAGGATGCCTACGCGGCACAAATCCAAGGTGCAGGACTGGTGCTGTGCCTGGGCTCCATGCTGCATTCGATCGCGGTCGGCAACATGCTGCCGGACTGGGTGAAAATCGTGTGCGTGGATATCAATCCGGCGGTTGCGACGAAGGTGAGCGACCGCGGAACGGGGCAGGCGATCGGGGTGGTCACCGACGTGGGGCTGTTCCTGAATCTGCTGGTGGAAGAACTGGAAAGATGAAGCGCCAATACACCGACCAGCACGCCGCCGCCGGCGTGCGCGCCGAACTTCCGGAAATCGAGACGTGGCCCAATCAATATCGCACCGGATATGTGATTGAAATCGTCATGCCGGAATTTACTTCGGTGTGCCCCAAAACCGGGCTGCCGGATCACGGCACGCTGACCTTGCGCTACGTTCCCGACAAGCTGTGCCTGGAATTGAAATCGCTCAAAATGTATACGCTGGCGTATCGAAATCTGGGGATTTTTCAGGAGAACGCGGTCAACCGGATGCTCGCAGACGTGGTGAAAACCGTTGGGCCGGTTTCGGCGGAATTAATTGGAGAATTTTCCCCCAGAGGCGGGATTTCCACGAAAATCATCGCGAATTGGAGCCGAAAACGTGCAAGATGACGAATTGACCGCGGCGATCCGGGAGGTGCGCAACCGGGTGCGCGCGCGCCATCCGGAAGGTTCGCTCGGAATCGAGGGACTGGCGGTTCCGGACCTGCTGCCGCTGGTGCACGCGCGCGATGCGGCGGAAGCGAAGGTCGCCTCCATCGGCAGCGTGAATCCGCGGCGCGGAGGAATCGCCAACCGCGTGGTTCAGGGCGTAAAAAAAATGATCGCCAGGGCGCTCGACTGGCACATTCGCGAGCAGGTGGAATTCAACCGCGGGGTGATGCAATGCGTGCAGGCGGCCATCGATGCGCTCGCGGAAACCAACCGCGCGCTGGTGGTGATCGCGCAGCGGCACACAGCATACATGGAAGAAACCACGCGGCTGCATCGCGAGGAGATGCTGTTGCTTGGCAACGAGGCGCGGGAACTGAAGGACGTTCGCCAGCACTGGCTCGAATGGCGCGTCGGCTGGGAGCAGGATCACGACCATCACCAGATCAGGATGCTGCGCACGATTTCCGAGTTGCAGGCCGCGTTCACGCATCGCGTGACGCTGATGGAGCAGAGCCTGCGCGAGCTCGCCAAGCAGCAGCACTCTGATTTCGAAGGCGCGCTCGACCGCTATTCCGAAGATATCCAGAAACGTTTGTGGCGCGATCTCGAATACATTCGCGCCGAATATCAAAACGTGATCCACGACGAGCTGAAGCTGGTGCGGCAGAAAGCCGTCGCGCAGCGCGCGCTCGATCAAGTTCTGCCGGCAAAGGAGAGCCGCATTAAGCCCATTGCGGTCGACTGGCTGCGATTCGCGGAGAATTTCCGCGGACCGGAGCCGCAGATCAAGCGGCAGCAAAAACGCTACGCGGCGAAGTTCGTGGGCGCGAGCGATGTTCTCGACCTGGGCTGCGGACGCGGCGAATTTCTGGAAGTCGCGCGCGAGGCGGGAATCGAGGCGCGCGGCATCGATCACAGCGACGAGTGCGTGGGCGTGTGCCTGGCCAAGGGCCTTCGAGCCGAACGCGCGGAGCTGTTTTCGTATCTCGAAAGCCTGGCGGACTTATCGCTCGGCGGCGTGTACTGCTCGCAGGTGGTGGAGCACATTCCACCCGAGCGTCTGCCCGACCTGATCCAGCTTCTGGCGAAAAAAATGAAGGACGGCGCGCTGCTGGCGATCGAAACGCCGAATCCGGAATGCCTGGCGATTTACGCGAGTCATTTTTATCTCGATCCCACGCACACGCGGCCGATTCCGGCGCGCCTCGTCGGATTTTATCTGGAAGAAGCGGGGTTCGTGAATCTCGAAGTGGAATGGCTGTCGCCGGCGATCGAGAGTATGCCGGCGCTGGGAGAACTGCCCGAGGATTTTCGGAAGCAATTTTTCGGCGCGCTGGATTATTCGATTTGCGGGAGGCGCGGGAATCCCAGATTTCCCAGGCGGTGAGAAGCATCCGGTAAGGACCGTCGTTGCGCGGTTGCTTATAATGGCGGGATCATGGCCGCCAAACGCAAGATCATTGTGCATATCGCCACCAGCGCGGACGGATTCATCGCGCGCTCCGACGGCTCCTATGACTGGCTCGATCGCCCCAGCCCGAAGGGCAACTACGGGATGGATGCGTTCTTCCGGTCCATCGACACGATTCTGTGGGGACGCAAGACGTACGATCAGGCGATGGAAAAATTTGGCAATCTGAGCGGCCCATTTGGAATGGAGGCGAAGCATTTCGTCCTCACGCACCGCATTCCGGAACCGCGCCCGGAAGGCGTCGGGTTCATCGAGGAGCCCATCCAGAAATTCGCGAAACGGTTACGGGCGCGCCGCGGAAAGGATATCTGGATCATGGGCGGAGGCGGGATCATCGCGGCGTTTCTCGACGCGGGCGAAATCGACGAATTTCACATTTCGGTGATTCCCGTGTTCATCGGCGAGGGGATCCCGCTGATTGCGCCCGCGCGGCGCACGGCGGAACTGAAGCTGCTCGGGACGAAACGCTTTTCCGACGGCGTGGTACAACTGCGCTACGCGGTTCGATAAACTGAAAGCGATGCGCGGCATCGGACGGTTCATCTTCTGGGATTACGGGCGCGGAAGCTGGCAGTACGACGTCATGGTGGGTTTGATCCTGGCGTTCATCTTCCTCATGCCGCGCGAGATTTTCAACGACCAGCCCAAAGCCGCCAACGTAGTGATCCTGCGCGGCGGATTCTGGATCGACCCGCAACTGCTCGCCGGCGTGCCGGACCAGCAACTGGTGACGAAAGCCGCCGCGCTGGTGAATCAGCGCTACAAAACGCGCCCGGTGATCACCGCGGTGGAGCCCATCCCGGACGACTCCGGCGAGATCAAAGGCTACATGGCCTTCACCAACCCGTGAAATCCGCGCCAATGTTTGTCATGCTGGCCTGGGCCGCGGCCGCAAGCGCTGCGCGCGCCGATTCGCTGGACGCCATCTTCGCGCGGATGGATGAAGCGTCGAGGAAATTCAAATCGGTCTCCGCCGCGATTCACGAGTCGGATTACACCGCCGTGCTGGGCGACACGACGCACGAAGATGGAAAACTCGTGGCCAAACGCACCAGTCACGGAATCCGCGCGCGGCTGGATTTCTACGGTCCGGACGAGCGCACGGTGGTCCTGCACGGCGACATCGCCCAAATGTACTGGCCCAAGGCGAAGCAGGTGGAAGAGTACGACATCTCCAAGTACGCTTCCTCCAAGGTGGTGGATCAGCTTCTGCTGCTGAGCTTCGGAGCCGCTTCCGGCGACGAGATCCAGAAGGACTACGACGTCTCGCTGGGCGGGAGTGAGAAGATCGACGGGAAGACGTGCACGCGGGTTGAGCTGGTTCCCAAATCGCCGGAGGGCCGCAAGCAGATCACGCGCATCACGCTGTGGATTCCGGAGGGCGAGGCGCGCGCGGTCCAGGAAAAGCTGGACCAGCCTTCCAAAAACTATCTGCTGTGGACTTATTCGGAGGTGAAGATGAACGCCCCGATGCCGGATTCCGAGGTGGAGCTGAAGCTGCCCTCGGGCGTGAAGCGTATCGGGTCGAATTAGCGCCTGCGGCGGAATTCGAGTTAAGGGTCAGCGCGGCTTTTCCGCTCCCGAGCGCCGCAAATACGGGCCGCGCGATCCGTTGGGCAGAATGGTGCGGTCATCGGTGAGGGATTGGGAGAGCTGGTCCGCGGTGAGCTCGCGCGCGCCGGTCAGATCGGCGCCGCGAAAATCCGCCATCATGAGCTGAGCCTGGCCGAAGCGCGAGCCGGCAAGCACAGCGCGTCCAAAATCGCCACCGCGCAGGCGGGCTTCGCGGAAATCGCAATCGTGCAGATCGCCGTAGCGGAACTGGCACTGGATCAACTCCGCGCGTGAAAAGTTGACTCGCCGCAGAGTGGCGCGCGCGAAATCGCAATGATCGATTTTGGAGCCGGCGAAGCTGGCGCCTGAGGCGGCAACGCCGGTGAATTTCGCGTGCTGAAGACGGGCGTGGTAGAAGACCGTCTCTTCCAGACTCGCCGAATCGAAATCGGCGTCGTAAAAACGGCTCTGGTGGAAACTCGCGCCGGCCGCGCTGACCTGCACGAAGCAGGCGTCGTTCACCGTCGCCTCGAACATGCGGGCCTTGGTCAGGCGCGCGCTGCGGAAATCGGTGTGCGCCGCCACGACTTCGGTCAGATTGGTTTCGTGCATCCAGGCGCCGGTGAATCGCGCGTTGGTGAGCGCCGCGCCGGACAGATCGGCGCCTGCCAGGTTGGCGCGCTCCGCGTCGATGCGCTCCATGGCCGCTTCGGAAAGATCGGCGCCGGCGAGATTCGAGTCGAGCAGCGTCGCGCCGATCAGGATGGCGCGGCGCAGCGCGGCGTCGGTGAGATTCATATCGTTCAGGGTCATGCCGCTGAAATCGGCCTGACGGCCGTCGGCGGGATTCTCCAGCCACGCGGCGTGTGCGCGCACCATCGCGGCGATCTGTTCGGGAACCGGCATTTTCGCGCCCGCAGTGCTTATCGGCGGCGCGGCCGGGAGTGTGATGCGGCGGAGCGCGCCTTTGGGCGGCGTTATCCGAATTTCAGGTTTTTTCGTAGACAACGGAACGCGCGGCCTGAAGTGTGTGTGTGAAAAAGGGGCGATCGCGCATTGGCGATCGCGCATTGGCGATCGCGCATTAAAGATCGTCTAAGCTGTGGAGAAGTGTCGAGAAACGCCGCTTCCCGCTGGGTCGCCATTCCCATTGCCCTGTATTTCCTGCATTTCGCGATCGGGGCTCTGGGCGCGCGTTTCGCCATCGACGACCCGATGAACCTGGGGTTTTACTGGCGGCGCGGGTGGTGGCGCAGCCTCGCCGACCTGGGCGCGTTCTGGAGCGAATCTTACCGGCCCATGGCCGCGTTGTTCTATCTTCCCATTTATCATTTTTTCGGCATGAATCCCCTGCCCTACCGCATCGCGATTCTGTCGCTTGTCGCGCTCAACATTTTTCTGAGCTATCGCATCGCGATGCGGCTGACCCGATCGGTCGCGGCGGCGACGCTCACGGCGGTCCTGGTCACAGCGCACGTCAGCATGACGCCGATCTACTACAACACTTCCCAGATTTACGACGTGCTTGCGTTTCTGTTCACCGCGCTGACGCTCGACCTGTACATGCGTTCGCGCGAACGGGGCGGCCCGGGCTTCGCGCAGGGCGCTCTCATCGTGGCTGTGTACGTCGCGGCGCTCAACTCCAAGGAAATCGCGGTCGCCGGCGCGATCTGGATCGCGGCTTATGAGCTGGTCTTGCAGAAAAGGCCATGGAAGCTGACTGTGCCCGCGCTATTACTCGCTCTTACCTTGGCCTGGACGATGACGCGAACGCTCGGCCCGCATTCGTTGTCGACCGGGTCCGGGTATCGGCTGGAGGTGAGCGCGCACAGCCTCCTGCGGAATGCGGAAGCCTACGTGAACGATCTGTTTTTCACGGAGCGGTTCGACACTGCGACGAAATTGATCGTCGCCTGGATGCTCGGGACCGCTCTGTGCGTAGTCGCTAGGAAGCGGGCGCTGTGGTGGGCCTGGATCGCTGCGTGGGCTTCGCCGCTTGCCGTGTACTTCACCGCCGGTCCGCGCGTGGGCGCGAGTTTGTATCTGCCGCTGCTGGCCGTCGCCCTGTGGATGTCCACGGCCGCGACCGTTTTCCTGCGGCGTTGGCCGGTGCGCGAGTGGAGCGCGGTCACGCTGCTCGCAGTGCTGATGGTTCCACCGACTCTTGAAGGGTGGAACAGCCGGGCCGGGTGGCTGATGCGCGAGCACCGGCCGGTCTGGTCGGCGCTGGAACAACTCCGCGATCTGCCCGCGCGGCCCGCGCCGCACAGCACGGTGCTGTTCCTGAACAATCCTTTCGACGACTGGGACATCTGGTTCATGGCCACGCTGACCTGGAACGATCACACGCTGGACGTGCAGCTCGCCAACAAGGTCAAACCTCCGCCTGATCCTGCGGCATTCAATTGGGTGTTGGCGTTCGATGGCGACCGGCTGCGTGTGGTTCGCTCGCCTTCGGGTGGTCCTTGAAGCAGCGAAACCCCGCCCTCACGGGCAGGGTTGGATCCGGCCGAGGAGAACTCCGCCGGTCACGGCGGGGGTCGATAGTCCGACGACTTAAGCCGGCTTCCGGATCCACGGCGTCAGAACTGTGTAGATCGGCACGGCGGTCGGCCGGGTCATGCGGCGGCGGATCAGGCGGCGGGATGCGAGATGCGCGACGGCGGTCTGCACGGAGCGCTTGGAGATTCCGGTCAGGCCGGCGAGGACCGCGTGGCTCATCGCCGCCGATTCGCGGCCGGCCCCCAGCGTGTGCCGGTAAAGTTGCAGGTACACGAGGAACGCCGCGGCGGAGCGGCTGTGCGCCACCAGGTCCCGCATCAGGCTGTCCACAATATAAAGGTCCGTTTTCATTGCCGTAGCAATTATAGCTATAGCAAGAGTCGCAGCCATTCGCGCCGCCCCGCATTGATTTTTCGCGGCTTCGCTGGCATTCTAGGCAGGATGATCAAGCGAATCAAGTTTCTAGGCATCCCCGTCCGCGACCAGGATCGCGCGCTGCGCTTCTACACCGAAAAGCTCGGCTTCCGCGTGCTGACGGACCAGCATTTTTCCGATAGCCAGCGCTGGATCGAGCTGTCGATCCCCGGCGCCGAAACCGGGATCACGCTATTCACTCCGCAGGGTCACGAGGACCGCGTCGGAACCTTCGTCAACACGTCGTGGGAGGTTGACAATATCGACAAAACCTATCGTGAGCTGTCGGAAAAAGGAGTGGAGTTCGACGGGCCGCCCGAGAAGCAGCCGTGGGGATCGTTTCTGAAGATGAAGGATTCGGAGGGGAATCAGATCGTGCTGGGGACGCGGTGAGGCCCAGGCATGTTGTGGAAATGGCTCACAGGCTGAAGCCTGTGCCAGTAACTGAATCCGCGTGGCACAGGCTTCAGCCTGTGGGTTCACGGTTCCAGTGCTACAAATTTCCGCGGAGGGCCTGCTCGCGCTCGATGGCTTCAAACAGCGCCTTGAAATTCCCCTTGCCGAAACTGCGGCTGCCTTTGCGCTGGATCACTTCGTAAAACAGCGTGGGACGATCTTCCACCGGCTTCGAGAAGATTTGCAGCATGTAGCCTTCATCGTCGCGATCTACTAAAATTCCCAGCTCCTCGAGCTGATCGATGGGCTCGTCGATTTGGCCGACGCGGCCGGTCAGTTCGCGGTAGTACGTGCTGGGAACGCGCAGGAAATCGAGGCCCTGGTCGCGAAGCTGCGACACGGTTCGAATGATATCGCCGGTTCCCATGGCAATGTGCTGCACGCCGGGACCTTTGTAAAACTCGATGTACTCCTCGATCTGCGATTTCTTGCGGCCCTCGGCGGGCTCATTGATCGGAAATTTGATGCGGCCGTTGCCGTTCGCCATCACTTTGGACATCAACGCGGAATATTCGGTGGAAATGTCTTTGTCGTCGAAGGTCTGATACAGCCGGAAGCCCATCACGTCTTCGTAGAAGCGCACCCAGGCGTTCATCTGGTTCCAGCCGACGTTGCCTACCATGTGGTCGATGTACTTGAGGCCCGTCGGTCGCGAAACCTTGTCGGGACCGGGCACGGCGGCGAAGCCGGGCAGAAACGTGCCCGTGTAATTGCGCCGCTCGACGAAGGTGTGGATCGTGTCGCCGTAGGTGGCAATCGACGCCATGCGCACTTCTCCCGATTCGTCTTTGAGAGTGAACGGCTCGCGCACGCCTCGCGCCCCGCGACTGGCGGTCTCGCGATAAGCCGACGCCGCGTCGTCCACGTTGAGCGCGATGTCGTGCACGCCGTCGCCGTGCAGCTTGAGATGATCGGAGATGGGGTGGTCGGGTGACAGCGGGGTGGTCAGCACGAAGCGGATCTTTTCCTGCTCCAGCACGTAGCTCGAGCGATCGCGCACGCCGGTTTCCGGACCGCTGTATGCCGTCAGCTTCATTCCGAACGCGGAGCGGTAATAATGCGACGCCTGGCGCGCGTTGCCCACCCAGAATTCGACATAATCGGTGCCGTTCAGCGGGAGAAAATCCGTCGCGGCGGCAGCCGGATGTTCGGCTAACTGCGGCATAAGACCTCCTTCATGTGCAGCGATTCGAGCGCGTCGAGCAGCATGCGATTGTTTTCGTCGGTCCCGGTGGAAATGCGCAGGCACTGCGGCAATCCGAACGCGGCCAGCGGACGCACGATCACGCCGCGGCTCAGCAGCTCTTCGGTGAGCCACGCAGCCGTCCCGGCCGAATCGAGCGGGACCATCACGAAATTGGCTTCCGAAGGGATCACTTCGAATCCCATCTTACGCAAGCTCTCGGCGATCAGGCGCCGCCCGCGCGCGTTCAGCTCGAGCGAGCGGTGCACGAACTCGCGATCGTCGAGCGCGGCGATCCCCGCCGCCTGCGCGAGCGAGCTGGGCTCGAACGGCAGCTTCACTTTGAGCAAATTTGCGATCAGCTCCTCGTGCGCGAAGCCGTAACCGATGCGCACACCGGCCAGGCCGTAAACTTTCGAAAACGTGCGCAGCGTGATCACGTTGTCGTAGCGATAGTGCATCGAATCGGGATAGCGCGGATTGTCTTGCGCGTATTCGAAATAGGCTTCGTCGAGAATGATCAGCACGCGCTCGGGAACGTGCTTGTAGAACGCGTCGAATTCGTGCCGCGTGAAAATCGTGCCGGTGGGATTGTTAGGATTCGCCAGGTAGACGATTTTCGTTTTTTCATTGATCGACGCGGCCAGCGCTTCCAGGTCGTAATGCCAGTCGCGATAGGGAACCGTGCGATATTTCACGCCGCGCGATCGCGCCAGCACCTGAAATCCGATGAACGCGGCTTCGGTGGTGAGCACTTCGTCCTCATCGCACAGAAACGCGCGAATGATGTTCGACATGATGCCGTCGGATCCGCTACCCGCGATCACGTTGGCTACCTTCAGGTCGAACTCCGCTGCGAGACGTTCGCGCAGGTCGAGACCGCCGTTGGGATAACAATGGACCTCGGGCGCGTGGGCGTGGATGGCTTCGAGCGCGAGCGGCGAAGGACCCAGCGGATTCTCGTTCGATGCCAGCTTCGCGACGCGGTCGAGCCCGTAAAGCCGCTTGACCTCCTCGATGCTGCGCCCCGGCTCGTACGGTCGCAGCGTCTCGATGTACGGAGGAACGAGCGGCATCGGTTTCAGAATAACACCACGTTGGAGTGGTTATATTTACGGCGACCGCGCCGTGCTAGGGTTCTATAGATGAAGCCGCCGCGCACTGATGAGCTTCACATGATCGTCACGCACGGTGGGAGCGAGCGCGCCGCCGCGATTTTCAAGCGCCTCGATCCCGAAGTGGCCGCGGATGCCTTCCTGGGGCTGCCGTGGGAGGATCAGCAGGTTCTGTTTGCGCGCCTGCCGGCCGAGTTCGCGGCAAAGCTGGTGCCCGCGTTTCCGTACTTCCACGCGTTCGTGCTTCTGCACACACTGCCGCTCGCGAACATGACCGCGGTGATCGGTCTCATGAATCCGGCCGAGCTCGCCAATTTCCTGGATGAGCTTCCGCAGGAAGCCTGGCAGCAGCTCACCAACGAGCTCGGCCGCGAAGGCGCCGCGGCGCCGGCCCGGGCGCGTCCCGTAGAACCCTCCCCGCGCGAAGCGATCATCGAAGCGCGCCGCGTCGAAAAACGTTTCGATCGTCCCGGCGCAAACCCCATCCAGGTGATCGCGCCGACCACGCTGTCGATCGAGCCGGGAATGATCATCGCCGTGCTGGGGCCATCCGGTTCCGGAAAATCGACGCTGCTGCGCATCCTTACCGGGCTCGCGCAACCCTCCGCGGGCGAGGTCCTGTGGCACGGCAAGCCGCTCAGCGGACCCAGCCCCGGCGCGGCGATCGTGTTCCAGAGCTTCGCCCTGTTTCCCTGGCTCACCGTGATCGAAAACGTCGAGGTGCCGCTGGTGGCGCGTGGAATCGCTCACGCGGAGCGGCATCGGCGCGCCATGAAAATGCTCGATTCGGTCGGCCTCAAAGGCTTTGAAACAGCGTATCCCAAGGAACTCTCCGGCGGAATGCGGCAGCGCGTGGGATTCGCGCGCGCACTCGCGGTCGAGCCCGAGGTACTGTTCATGGACGAGCCGTTTTCCGCGCTCGACGTGCTCACCGCCGAAAATCTTCGCGGCGAACTGATGGAGCTGTGGCTCGGCAAAAAAATTCCCACCAAGAGCATTTTTCTGGTGACCCACAATATCGAGGAGGCGGTGCTGCTGGCGGATCGCATCCTGGTTCTGGGCCACAGTCCCGCCTCCATCCGCGCCGATTTTCGCGTCCCCCTGGTGCATCCGCGCGAACGCAGCGCGCCCGAGTTCCTGTTGTACGTGGATTACATCTACAAGCTCATGACCCAGCCGACGCTCGATTTAAAAACCGCGCGGGTTCCGGGCGTCGAAAAACAGCCGCAGCGCGCTCTGCCGCATGCGCGACCCGGCTCCGTCGCTGGACTGGTGGAACTGATTCACGATCGCGGAGGGAAAGAAGACCTGTACCGCATCGCCGATGATCTGCGTATGGAGGTCGACGATCTGCTGCCGGTGGTGGAAGCGGCGGCGCTGCTCGATTTCGTCAAATCCGAGCGCGGCGACGTGGAAAATACGCCGGCGGGAGAGGAATTCGCGCTGGCCGATATCGTCACGCGCAAGGCGCTGTTCAGGCGGGCGGCGCTCGCGCACGTGACGCTGCTGCAACAGATCGCGCGCGCGCTCGACGCCAAGTCCGATCACGCCATGCCGCTCGAATTTTTCCGCGACGCTCTCGAGAAACATTTTTCCGACCAGGAGGCCGAGCGCCAGCTCGAAACGGCGATCAACTGGGGGCGCTATGCCGATATGTTCGGCTACGACTCGGAATCCGATACCCTGCACGTGGAAATGCCGGCGGATAAAGACACATGACCGTTCGCTTTCCATCGCGCGGCTCCCTGGTAACCGACCTGCCGATCGCGCTCGCCGGCCTGGCGATTTTCTACGCCTTCATCGCGCTCGCGCATTATTGGACTGCTCCGGTGCACGCGCAGACCGAGATCGATCTCAGCCCCTCCGCGCTGCCTGGTTATGCGTTGTTCTCCGTCGCGCGCATCGCCGTCGCGTATCTCGCGAGCCTGATTTTCGCCATCGCCTATGGCTACATTGCAGCCCGCCACGCGCGGGCCGAGCGGCTGATGATCCCGCTGCTCGACACGCTGCAATCCATCCCCGTGCTGTGCTTTCTGCCGGGTGTGATGCTCTCTATGGTCGCGCTGTTCCCGTTTACCCAGTTCGGACTGGAGATCGGCTCCATTCTGCTGATCTTCACCGGCCAGGTGTGGAATATGGCGTTCAGTTTTTACACGTCTCTTAAGAGCATCCCTCGCGAGATGAGCGAAGCGGCCGACCTGTACCGGCTCTCGCCCTGGCAGCGCTTCCTGCAACTGGATCTGCCGTTTTCCGCGATCGGCCTGATCTGGAATTCGATGATGTCCGTCGCGGGCGGATGGTTTTCGCTGATGGTCTGCGAGATGTTCACGCTGGGCGATCGCGATCTGCGCCTTCCGGGCCTGGGATCGTATCTGCAAACGGCGGCCAATGCCGGCGCGATGGGCCCGATCCTCTGGGGGATCGCCGCCATGATTATGGTGATCGTGCTGATCGACCAGCTTGTCTGGCGTCCGGCAATCGCGTGGAGCGAAAAATTCAAGTTCGAGCAGGTGGAGTCCTCTGATGCCGCCGGATCCTTCGTGCTCGATTTCCTCCGCCGCTCGAAGCTGCTGGCTCGCGCAGCGCGGGCGACGGTTATTCCGGCGCGGGAAGCGCTGACTCTTCACTTTGCGCGATCGGCGGCGCGGAAACGCGAGCCGCGCAAGCGCGACGCGTGGCTGCCGCGCATCGCGATGTTCGCCGCGCTCGCCGCGATCGTCTATGCCACAGCAAGAATGACGGCGCTGCTGACCAAGATCACGGCGCCGGAGCTGCACGGAATCTTCGTCGGCGCCGGCGCGACCTTTCTGCGCGTGGAGCTCACTCTTCTGCTCGCCGCCTTGTGGACCATCCCCGCCGGCGTGTACATCGGATTGAATCCGAAACTCGCGTCGTTCGCTCAGCCACTCGCGCAGATCGCCGCGTCGGTGCCCGCGCCCGCATTGTTTCCGGTGGTGCTTCTGCTGCTGATCCGCATCGGCGGCGGGCTGGGCATCGCGTCGATCATCCTGCTGCTGCTCGGCACGCAATGGTACATCCTGTTCAACGTGATCGCCGGCGCCACGGCGATTCCCTCTGACTTGAAGGAAGTGTGCGGCGTGTTTCAACTGAGCAGCGCGCAGCGCTGGCGCAAGCTGCTGCTTCCCGCGATCTTTCCTTATCTGATCACCGGATTCGTCACCGCTTCGGGGGGCGCGTGGAACGCCAGCATCATCGCCGAGTACTTCAAATTCCGCGGCCAGACATTTTCGCTCACCGGCCTCGGCGCCGTGATCAGCCGGGCAACCGACGCGGGAAATTTTCCGGTCCTGGTGGGAGCCACCATCGTGATCAGCGCGACGGTGGTGACGGTGAATCGTCTGCTGTGGCGCCGGCTCTACAGAATCGCCTCCACCAGGTTCACGCTGGACGCGGCGTGAGCGAGCCGCCGGTCATAAGGCTGCGCTTGCTATTCAAATTCGGGAGCGCCTACCTTCCGGTGAAGCTTGCGGCGCGTTTTTCGAGGAACGCGCGCACGCCCTCGCGATGGTCGCCGGTCTCGCCGCAGCGCAGATGCGTCTCCGCCTCGCGATCGAGCATCGTGCGGAAGTCGACTGACGCCGCCAGGTTCACATTGGCTTTCATGTAACGGTAACTGGTGAGCGGTCCGTGCGCGATGCGCGCGGCGATGGAGGAAACTTCACCCATGAGCCTTTCGCCTTCCACCACGCGATTCACGATTCCGACGCGTTCCGCTTCCGCGGCGTCGATATTGTCTGCGAGGAAGAACAGTTCCTTGGCCTTCGGCGCGCCGGCGTAGCGCGCCAGCAGCCACGTGGTTCCGAAATCGCCGCCGAAGCCCACCCGCGCGTAAGCTGTGCCGAATTTCGCACCGGCCGCGGCGATGCGCAGATCGCAAGCGAGCGCGATTCCCAACCCCGCGCCCACGGCAGCGCCGTTTACCGCGGCGATGGTTACTTTGGGCATGTTGTAGAGGAGCCAGGAAAGCTCCTGCGCTTCGCGCAACTGGTCGACGCGCTGTTCCAGACTGCGATCGTCCGCGCCGCGCGCCATCGCCGAGACGTCGCCGCCGGCGCAGAACGCGCGCCCCGAGCCGGTCACCACGATCGCGCCGACCTCCGCGTCTCGCAACCATTGCTTCAACGCGGCGATCGATTGCGCGATCAGCTCCGGGCTCAGCGCGTTCATCTTTTCCGGCCGGTTGAAGGTGAGAGTCGCTACGCGATCGCGAACTTCGGTAAGGATTTCAGGCATATACAAGAGGATAATGGCGGGGAGTGGGAAGTGGGAAGTCGGAACGAAACCGCTTTCCAGTGCCTACTACCCACGACCCACTCGCGCTACCCACTAAACCGCTCCGCCCAGCCGGCCCGCCTTGTAAAGCCGGTCGTCCATGAGCCCCAGACGGCGCACCATGGTGCGATCGATCACGGGAGTGTGCGGGACCTCGCACAGATGGTTGGGGATCTCCCACACTTCGTCCTCGCTCGTGGTCCAGCCGATAGGATCGAAGCGTCGCAGATTGATGGGACGCGAGTAGGTGCGCAGCGTTTTTTCACCGGCGGGATTGAAATAGTGTTCGAAGTAGCTCATCACCAGCTCGCGCAGGGTGCGATACACCGGCTCGCGCGAGCGCAGCCCGCTATAATCGGATTTCGCGACGGCGCCCCAACAGCCGTTCACGCGATAGACCGCCAGCACGTGATCAGTATCGCGAACCGCTTCGAGGTCCACCAGCAGTGGCGGAAATCCGATTTCCCGCAGCGCGGCGGCGGCGAGCATCGCGCCTTCCATGCAATGCGCCACCTCTTCGCGCAGCACCGCGCGCGGCGAATAGCACGTCGGCCGGGTGTTGTAGCCGATTTCGGCGTCCAGGAAGCGCTGGATCTTAACGGGCGTCGTGAGCGAGCGGAAAACCTTGCGTTCCTTCGCGTTGAAACCGTTGCTTCCACGCATCATGAAGCGATCATTTTACCTTTCGGGAACGCGCCGGATGTCCACGCCGCCGCGGCCGGCCGAGAGCGGAACAAATGGCCTACTACAAATCAGCACGACGTTGATCCGCATGCCCACTGGACTATTGTTATATACTCACGGTTGCCTATGGATTTACGACTGGGCGATGTGATCGATGATTTCTGCGTGAAGTGCCGCCGCCTGACCAATCACTCGATTGTGTCGCTGGTGGAGGGGTCGGCCGCAAAAGTTCGCTGCCGCACCTGCTACAGCGATCACGATTATCGAAAAGAGCAGGCGCCTCCCAGCAAGAAGGAACTGGCCCGCCAGAAAGAGCTGTACAACGCGGTTCTTTCGGGCGCCGCGGGAGCAACGGAGGTGTCGGCCTCTACAGCCGATGCTGCCGCCGATCCGCCCGCGCCGGCCAAGAAAAAGCCTCGCAAATAGCGCGCAGACACCCCAAAAAGCCTGTTTACCACCTTGAAAAGTGTATTTCCAATAAACAGCACGGAATCAGCAGTTGCATGTTTGCTCCGTAAACCGGCGCGTTTTAACGAATTTAAAATTGCGCCCTAAGGGGGTAGGTGCCGGAAATTGAAACGACGCAACCTGGCGCTTCCCAGGCCCCTCCACGTCGAAATCGCTTTTTCGGCGCAACTCGCCGGGTGAAACGCGCCATTCGCCGAATTTTCGCGGGCGCGCCGCCCATCCCTTGCTAATATCAACTTGACGAAAGGTTTCGATGCCAGACGATCCCAATCGGCGACGCGACGATGAGCGCACCTTCGGCGAGCGCTTCCGCGACCAGATCCACGAAGATATCCTGGATCGGCATCGCGCCAAAATGGGCCGGTATCAGGCCAAAATGGAGCGGCGAATGGACCGGTTGGAGCGCCACAGGCGCTCCCCGTTTGGCGGCGTGCTGGTGGGCACGATTCTTGCCGGGATCGGCGTGCTGCTCCTGCTTCAGAACCTGGGAGTGCCCCTGATTGACGACATATGGCAGTGGTGGCCCGCGATCCTGATCGCGCTCGGCGCCGTACGGGTTGTCACGGCGTACGGCTGGGGCGGACGAGTGTGGGGAGCGGTGATTCTGTTTGCCGGCGGAGTCTTCCTGGCGCACAATCTCGGCTACCTTCACGGCGATCCCTGGGAATTCTTCTGGCCGGTGATTTTGATCGCCATCGGTCTGGGAATGCTGGCGCGCGGCATCGATCGCGGCGGCATGTTTTCCTGGTCGCCGCCCGCGCCGTTCAGCTCGAGCAGCGCCGTCAGCGCCGACGCTCTTTCCGAATGGGCCGTGTTCGGCGGAGTGCGGCGGCGCGTGGAATCGCAGAATTTTGAGGGCGGCGAGTTGCTGGCGATGTTCGGAGGAGTGAACATCGATCTGACCAAGGCGGGCATTCAGAAAGACGAAGTGCGCCTGGAAGCCAACGCGCTGTTCGGCGGGATCGATATTCGCGTTCCCGAAACCTGGCAGGTGGTGGTGCGCGGCGCCGGGATTTTCGGGGCGTACGAAGATAAGACCTGGCGCACGACCACCGCTTCCGATGAAAAGAAGCCGCGCCTGATCGTCGGCGGATTCGCCTTGTTTGGCGGCGTGGTCGTGAAAACCTGACCCCATGCACCCGATTTTCGACCGGCGATGGTTCGCGGCGTACCTGGTGATCTGGATTATCTTCGGCCTCATGCTCGCGGGTCTTCTGCGCACCGAGACGCTGGGCTGGCGCGAAGCGCTCATCATTTCCGAGCCGCTGTGCGTGGTTTACGCGTTCGTGTGCCTGACGCCGTGGTACATGTGCCGCCAGTTGCCGACGCGGACCAACTGGTTCAAACCCGCGATGAACCATCTGGGAACCGCGATTCTCGCTACGGCCATCTGGATCGAGCTGGCGCGCCTGATCGGATACCTGGGCGGGCTCACGCCGCGGCTGCGGCCGGAGCTGCCGCACCTGGTGATCATCGGGCTGCTGCTGTATTTCGTTTCGATCGCGGGGCACTACGCGCTGTTCGCGGTGGAGCAATCGCGCGAAGCCGAGGTGCAGGCGCGCGACGCGCAACTGCGCGCGCTCAAGGCGCAGATCAATCCGCATTTTCTGTTCAACAGTCTGAACTCGATCACTGCGCTCACGACCGTGGACCCGGCACGCGCGCGGGAGATGTGCATCCGGCTTTCCGATTTCCTGCGCAGCACGCTGGGACTGGGCGAACGCGAGAGCATTCCCTGGCGCGAGGAGCTGGCGCTGGCGCGCACGTACCTGGATGTCGAGCAGGTGCGCTTCGGCCCGCGCCTGCACGTGGAGATGAACGTCGACGATGCGTGCTCGGATTGTCAGGTGCCTCCGCTGGTGTTGCAGCCGCTGATCGAGAACGCGGTGAAGCACGGCATCGCCACGCTGGTGGATGGAGGCACAATCAAGGTGCACGGCCGGGTGAAAGCCGGGCGGATGGAAATCAGCGTCGAAAACAGTTTCGATCCGGATTCGCCTTCGCCGCGCCGGCACGGATTGGGATTGCGCAACGTGCGCAGCCGGCTGGAGACACGCTTCGGGGCCGAGGCGCGGCTGACGGCGCAGGCGACCAAGAATTATTTTCGAGCGGAGATGGTGGTCCCATGCCGGAGAGAGAGTTGATGAGGTTGCTGAAAAAGGGGACAGACCGCTCTGTCCACTGCGACCGAGCCTCACCGGATCAACACTTTGCGTCTGGGGACAGAGTAGTCTGTCCCCTTTTTCAGCCGCATCGAATGAACGCGAATGCGAGGCGATCGCAGTGATTCAACCGGGCGCAACCTTCTCGCATTACCGCATCCTTTCCAAGCTCGGCGCGGGCGGAATGGGCGAGGTGTTTCTCGCCGAGGATTCGCGGCTGCGGCGCAAAGTCGCGCTGAAGGTTCTGCTGCCCGAGTTGGCGAGCGACACCGACCGGCTGGCGCGCTTTCTTCAGGAAGCCCGCGCGGCGTCGGCGCTCAGCCATCCCAACGCGGCGCATATCTACGAAATCGGCGAGGCGGACGGGTCGCAGTTTCTGGCGATGGAGTATGTGGAAGGCGAAACGCTCGAGTCGCGGCTCACGGGCGATCCGCTGCCGCTTGCCGAGATCGTTTCGGTGGGCGCGCAGGTGGCTTCCGCGCTCGAGGCGGCGCACGCGCGCGGTATCGTGCATCGCGACATCAAGCCGGCCAACCTGATGATCGGCGCGCGCGGCCATGTTACGGTGCTCGATTTCGGACTGGCGAAATTTCTGCCGGAATCTTCAGATGCGACCTCGGATTCGAGCCAGCTTGCGACCGAGTTCATGACCAGCGGCGGCTTGATTCTGGGAACCGTCGCGTACATGTCGCCGGAGCAGGCGCTGGGCCGGCCCGTGGATCACCGCACCGATATCTTCAGCCTGGGCGTGGTGCTGTACCGGATGGCGACGGGACGGCTGCCGTTCGCCGCCGCGAGTCCGCAGGAAACCCTGGCGCGTGTGCTGGAGGGCCGCTACGACACCGTGGCGCGTTTGAACGCGAACCTGCCCGAAAGCTTCGACGCCATCATTCGCAAGTGCCTGGACAAGGACCGCGAGCGGCGCTATCCCTCCGCGCGCGATCTCCAGATCGATCTCGAAAATCTGACGCGCTCGGCCGACGACCGGCGCGGCGCGGGCGCGATTCGGGCGGTAATCGTCGATGACGAAGAGCTGGCGCGGCACCTTCTGCGCGAGTATCTCTCTCAGGCGGGCGGCGTGGAGGTGGTGGCCGAATGCGCCAACGGATTCGAGGCGGTCAAAGCCGTCGCGGAGCGCAAGCCGGATCTGGTGTTTCTGGATGTCCAGATGCCCAAGCTCGACGGCTTCGAGGTGCTGGAGCTGATCGATCCCGGCGTTTCCGTGATTTTCGTGACGGCGTACGATCAGTACGCGATGCGGGCGTTCGACGCCAACGCGGTCGATTACCTGCTGAAGCCCTTCAGCGCGGATCGCTTCAAGAAGGCGCTCGAACGCGTGCGGCAGCGGTTGGGAAGCCCCACACCGGCGGTTCCCAAGATTGCCGCGGCAGAGCTTTCCGCCGCGGCGCGTCCGCCGGAGCAGAAACTCGAACGCATCGTGGTGAAGGACGGCACGAAAGTTCACATCATTCCGATTGACAGGCTGGATTACGTCGAGGCGCAGGACGATTACATCGCACTGCACAGCGAAAAGAAAAATTACCTCAAGCAGCAGACCATTTCGAGCATCGAAGCGCAGCTCGACACCAAGAAATTCGTCCGCATTCATCGCTCGTACATCGTGAATCTGGAGCGGATCGCGCGCATCGAGCCGTACACCAAAGACAGCCGCGTGGCGGTGCTGACCGACGGCTCACAGCTCCCGGTGAGCCGGTCGGGACACGCAAAATTGAAATCGCTGCTGGGTGAAGTCGGGTAATTGCGGCCCTTCAGGGGGTGTATTGTAAGGGCATGCGATTTTCCATCACCCTGGTGATCGTTCTGGCTTACGCGCCGGTATGGGCGGCGCAGGAAACCCCGCAGCGCCTGGTGCTGCTCAACGTTATCGCCACCACACAGAAAGGCGAGCCGGTTACGGATTTGCAAGAGTCCGATATCCGCATTAAAGACGACGGCAAGCTGCGTCCGGTCGCTTTCTTCCGCTTCGCCGGCTCCAAGCGCGAGGTTGCGCCGGCAGGCTCCGGCGAGTACATTAATCGCCCCGGCCTTCCGCCGACCCTCATCCTGTTCGACCGCTGGAATGAAAGAATCATGCTCGCGGCCGAGGCGTGGGGCGACATCGGCAAGGCGCTTCAGAACCAGGAATCGGTGGAGCGCATCTATATTTACTTCCTGACTCCCAAGGGTGACGTGTACCCGGTGCATCCGCTGCCGCCGCCCGATTCGGACCTGCGCGGCGCGCCTCCCGTGTCGCCGGCGCAGCTTCGCACCTGGTTTGACGACGCGGTGAAGAAGCTCAGCGGGTTCCGCGATATGGACGTCTTCGATCCCGGGATCCGCGCGGATACGACCTTCAAAGCGCTGTCCCAGCTCGGCAACGAGATGTCGGCGATCGCGGGACAGAAGAATCTGCTGTGGGTCACGCGCGGTATTCCCTTGAATCTTTTCATCGAGGGCCAGAGCTTCGATTTCTCGCCGGCGGTGCGCCGCACCTCGACTTTAGCGGTGGAGGCGAAAATCGCGATTTCCGCGGTGGACGAATCCGCGCGAGGGGCGGGAGCCGACCTGATCGGGGAGTCACGGCAGACGCTGCAGATGTTCACCGGACTCACCGGCGGGCGATGGTATCAAAGCGGCGATACGCCCCAGGCGCTCGACCAGTCGCTTAAGGACGCGCGCGCCAAGTACCGCGTCGCCTACTTCGCCGATTACAAGGCGAACGACAAAAAGGAGCACAAGATTCGCATCGAAAGCTCGCGCAAAGACGTGCGTTTCGTGACACGCGAAGGCTATTTCGGAGACACTCCCGAACCCGATCCCAATATGATGGAAAAAGCTTCGCTGAACGCCGAAAGCCATAGCCCGTTCGACGCATCCGAGATCGCCGTGCGCGTCAATTACACAATGGATGCGCAGGGGGAGCATTTGAAGATCCACGTCAATCCCTCCGACATTCTGCTCCTTGAGAAGGGCGATCATTACCAGGGGCACTTAGGCCTGGCGTTCGCGGTTTATTCGGGCGGAACGTTCAAAGGGATCACCCAGCCCGAGTCGACCGATCTGAATCTCACCAAAGATCAGTTCGCGCAGGCGCAGAAAGACGGGTACCTCATCAGCGAGGATCTGCCGCCGGTGACCGGAATGGACCGGGTGCGGGTGATGGTGTACGACGGGGGCCTGCACGGGCTGGGCACGGTGACGATTCCGCTCAAGTAAACGCTTCTCCTGGACCGGGCGTGCCGGATGTACACTGGTCCCATGCTCCATCGAATCTGCCTTTTGCTGGCTGTGCCCGGCGCGATCCTGTGCGCTCAAACCAAGCGGCCGTTCAAGCTCGACGATCTGGGTCGATTCCAGGATGTGCGCGATCCGCAATGTTCCACGGACGGGACGCGCGTCGCTTACGTGGTTTCGCAGATCGACCTCAAACAGGACCGCAACGGCAACGCGCACATCTGGGAGATCAGCCTGGACGGCAAGACGGAACGGCAGATCACCAACAGCGAGCAGAGCGAAAACTCGCCGCGCTGGAGTCCGGATGGAAAATATCTGGCGTTCACGTCGTCGCGGCCGGGCGCGGCTCGCGGGAACCAGGTGTGGCTGCTGCCGCTGGACGGCGGCGAGGCTTTCCAGCTCACCGATACTAAGGCGCGGCTGTCGAGCTTCGAATGGTCGCCGGATTCGAAGCGCCTGGCCTTGGTGATCGGCGATCCCGATCCGGACGCGCCCAATCCGGACAATCCGCAGGCCGCGCCGGCCAACAACGCAGGAGGACGCGGTCGCGGCGGAGCAGGCGGGCCTGCGCCGAAACCGATCGTGATCGATCGCTACCACTTCAAGCAGGACGGCCAGGGCTACATCACCGGCCATCGCCACGGCTACATTTATTTGTTCGATCTGGCGACGAAGAAGACCGAGCGGCTCACCACGCAGACCAAGTGGGATGAAGGCGGACCCTCCTGGTCCCCGGATGGGAAGTGGATCGCGTTCGGCAGCAACCACGTGGCCGATCCGGACCGCGATCCGGGAGGGCAGATTTACGTCGCCGAGGCGAAGGCCGGGGCGACGGAAAAGATGCTGACGCAAATTGACGCGCACGCTGCCGGCGGCGGACGCGGCGGGCATGCGGAATGGAGCCCGGACGGGAAATGGCTCGCGTTTCTCGAAGGCGAGGACAAGAAATGGAACGCCTACAGCCAGGAACACCTGGCGATCGTGCCCGCGGACGGCTCGGCCCAGCCTTCCCTGGTGACGGCTGCGATGGCTCTCGATCGTGGTGTGAGCAATCCGCGCTGGTCCTCCGATGGCCAGTCGATCGTTGTCATGGTGACCGACGACCGATCGGTTTATCCGGTTCGTATCCCCATCAGCGGAGGCTCGAGCGAGGCGTTGATGGCGAAGCCGATCGTGGTGAGCAGCCCGTCGCAGCGCGGGACCTGCTCCGTCGTGCTCGCCGGCGGAGATGAGAAGCATAACGAGATTTACCGGGTGGAAAACGGGGCGCTCCATCAGCTCACGCACAAAAACGACGCGCTGATGAATGAAATCGAGTGGGGCAAAACGGAAGAAGTGAGCTTCAAGGCCAAGGACGGCAATGAAGTTCACGGTCTGCTGACTTATCCGGTCGGGTATCAGGCAGGAACGAAGGTTCCGCTGCTGCTGCGGATTCACGGCGGACCGAAGGGGCAGGATGCGCACACGCTCAGTTTCGAAGCGCAATGGTTCGCGGCCAATGGCTACGCGGTGCTGCGCATGAATTATCGCGGCAGCGACGGGCGCGGATCGAAATATCAGAAGGCCATCGCGGCGGATTGGGGACACCTTGAAGTCGTGGATCTCGAAGCGGGCGTGAACGGGGTAATCAAAATGGGCGTGGCCGATCCCGACCGGCTGGGCGTGGGCGGCTGGAGTTACGGCGGAATCCTCACCGATTACATGATCGCGTCCGACACGCGTTTCAAGGCCGCGACGGCCGGCGCCGGGACCGCTTTCACCGTCTCGTTCTACGGCACCGACCAGTACATTATTCAATACGACAATGAGATCGGTCCGCCATGGAATGCGAAAGCGTGGGAGACCTACGTGAAAATTTCGTATCCTTTCCTGCACGCCGACCGCATCAAGACGCCGACCATTTTCTTCGGCGGCGAGCGCGACTTCAACGTTCCGGTGCAAGGCGGGCAGCAGATGTACGAGGCGCTACGCAGCCTGGGGATCGACACGGAGCTGATCATTTATCCCAATGAATTTCACGGCATCCAGCGCCCCAGCTATGTGCGCGACCGCTATGAACGGTATCTTGCCTGGTACGACAAATATCTGAAGAAGAGTTCTTCGGCCGCGGCAACGTCGCCGGCGCAATGAGGATCTGCGCGGTTCTTGTCGCCGCCGGGCTGCTGTATGGGCAGGTGCCCGAGCCGTCCGGCCCGCTCGAACTGATCATCACGTATCGCTGCCCGCCGCAGCGTCGCGCGGCATTTCGGCAGTTCCTGATCGATAACGGCGCGCGGCGTTTCGAAAACTGGAAACAGGAGGGCACGCTGCGCGATTACCGCCTGCTGTTCAACTGGTACACAGACGTGGATTCGTGGGAAGCGATGGCGGTGCTCACCTTTCCCAGCTACGATCGCGTGACGCGCTGGAATCAGATCGAGCACGCCAACCCGGGCGGCCTTTCGCGCGACGTTCTCGAAATGGCGCTGCCTTCGAACACGGTCCCGGCCGACCTGGTGTGGCAGGGCGCGTCGGATGGGCCGGTGGACCACGCGCGGTCGGTTTACTTTACGATGGCGTTCGACAATCCGACCACCGGCGATTTCCGCGAGTACGCCAACACGGCGCTGGTGCCGAAGGCCAACGCCCTGATCCGCGATGGTTTCGCGGCGAGTTATCAGATTTTCGTAAATCGCTACCCCGGCGGCAAGCACTGGCGCGGGCTGCTGGTGATCGAGTACAAGGATGCTGACGCGCTTTCGCACAATCCCTCCTGGCCCACCGCGATCGCGCGGGAGCCGGTGATTTGCGACGCGATTTTCCCGCACTAGGAGAGCCCCGAACCGAGTTCCTACTCCCTACTCCCTAATCCCACTACCGATAATTCGCCGCCTGGATTTCGAACAGACGCGCGTATTGGCCGCGCGAGGCGATCAGTTGGTCGTGGCGGCCATCTTCGGTGATGCGGCCTCCGCTCAGCACCACGATCCGGTCCGCCAGCCGGACGGTCGAGAAGCGGTGGGAAATCAAAATCGCCATGCGCTCGCGCGTCAACTGCGCGAAATTGGCGAAGACTTCGGCCTCGGCCACCGCGTCCAGCGCCGCTGTCGGCTCGTCGAGAATCAGCACCTGGGCGTCGCGCAGATAGGCGCGCGCGAGCGCCATGCGCTGCCATTGCCCGCCGGAAAGATCGACGCCGCCTTCGAACCTGCGCCCCAGCATCTGCTCCAGACCTTTCGGCAGATTCGCGACCAGTTGGTCGACGCCGCTTTTCTTGGCCGCTTCCCACAGCGCCGAATCGTCGTTCACCAGCTCCACGCGGCCCGTGCCGATGTTGTCGCGCACGGCGAAATCGTAGCGGAAGAAATCCTGGAAAATGACGCCGATCTCCTTGCGCAAATCCTCCACACGAAAATCGCGCAGATCGGTTCCGTCGAGCAGGATCTGGCCCTCGGTGGGGTCGTAGAGACGCGCGACGAGTTTGACGAACGTGGTCTTGCCTTCTCCGTTTTCCCCTACCAGCGCGACTTTCTGGCCCGGCTCGATGCGAAAATCCAGCTCGCGCAGCACCAGCTTGTCCGAGCCGGGATAATGAAAGCTCACGCCGCGAAACTCGACGCCGCGTGCGATCGGCCGCGGCGCGGGAATCGCGTTGGGCTTGGAGCGGATGCGCGGGCGCACGGCGAAAAACGCAATCAGGTCGGTGAGAAAGAGCGCCTGCTCGGAGATGCTCGAAAACAGCGAGAACAGCGCCTGGAGATTGGCGTTCGATCCGGCGATCGCGCCGGCCAGGAACGTGAGCTTCCCCACGCTGATCTTCAATTCGAGCGCCTGCCATACCAGGTACGCGTAGCCGCCGTAATAGCCGAGCGAGCCGATCGCGGCGAGCAGCGCTCCCCAGCGCAATCGCCGGCGCGTCAGCTTGCAGTTGTTGCGGATCAGATGCTTGGAGAGCGCTTCGTAGCGGCCGTGGAGATAGTCGGCCAGGCCGAACATCTTCACTTCTTTCGCGCTTTCCCGGCTGGTGCCGAGAATCCGCAGATAATCGAGCTCACGGCGTACCGGCGTCATGCGATGCGCCAGCGAATAACCCAGAAACGCGAAGTGCGATTCGCCCGCGAAAGCCGGCAACACGCACACCAGCAGCAGAACAAACAGCCACGGGTCGTAATACAGGATACTCACCGCGAGCGATGTCAGCCCGATGAGCTGCTGGAACAGAGATCCCATGGCGTTGAGAAGGTTCACGCGGTCCGTGGCCTGAAGACGCGCGCGCTCCAGCTTGTCGTAGAAGGCGGGATCTTCGAACATCATCAGGTCGAGATTGGCCGAGTGGCGCATCAGGCGCAGGCTCACGTCGCGGCCGAATTCGTCCGCCAGGCGCGCGTCGCAATAATCGATGGCGCGTCCCAGCGTGAGTCCGCCGGCGGCGAACAGAAATTCCAGCAACAGCAGCACCCAGATCTGTCCGGGATGCACGCTTCCCGGCGTTTTCACGTTGGTGACAATCGCGTCGATGATGCGTTTCGATACCGCGAGAACTCCCAGCGGCGTCAGTGCGACGATCAGGCGCAGAGCGAGCGAAGCGCTGACGATCCACGGCGCGGCGTGCCACACCAGCCGGACGACTTGCGGAAGATTCTTCAGCGCTGTGATGCGCTCACTGAAAGGAGTTCGTTCGCGCGGCATTTCAGACTTTTTCCTCAGCGGCGGCTTCCCGGCAAGCCTCGGAGCCATTGCCGTTCACCGGGACAACCGCAACGGGCTCGGCGCGAGCCGCTTCAACGCGGCTGGGAACCTTCACGCTGACCCGGTGCGTGCCGCCGTCATCCACCAAATGGATCAGGTTGCCGCCTTCGCCGTCGCGGCGCACGTCGATTTCGTACATCGTCGAGCCGTACCGGTAGCGGAGCGAAAATCCGGGCCAGTCGCCGGGAATCGCCGGCTCGATGCGCAGCGTATCGCCGCGCAGCTTGAAACCGAGAACCTCTTCGATCCAGACTCGATACATCCACGCGGACGAACCGGTGTACCAGGTCCAGCCGGCGCGTCCGCACCTGCCGGGCGACGTCGAGACATCGCCCGCCATGGCGTAAGGCTCGCCGGCGTAACGAGCCGTGCTGTCCGGATCGGTTGCATGCTCGATGGGATTGAGCATGGTGAGCAGGCGGACGGCGTCGTCGCCATCGCCCATGCGGGCGCGCGCCATGGCGAGCCACACAGCCGCGTGCGTGTACTGGCCTCCGTTTTCACGCACGCCGGGCGGATATCCCATGATGTAGCCGGGATGCGGACGCGAATGATCGAAAGGCGGAGTGAACAGGCGAATCAGGCGATCGCGATCGCTCACCAGCAGGCGCTCGGCAGAATCCATGGCGACGCGCGCGCGATTGGGATCCGCCATGCCGGAGAGCACCGCCCAGGATTGCGCGATGGAATCGATGCGCGCTTCTGCGCTTACCCGCGAGCCCAGCAGTTCGCCGGTGTCGAAAAATCCGCGCAGATACCATTCGCCGTCCCAAGCGTGGTCGTCGATCGACGCGGCGAGAGCGGCCGCGCGCTCCAGCCATAAAGCCGCCAGAGCCGGTGAGCCGGCGATTTCGGCAAACTCGCGCAGGGTTGTGCAAAGGAACCACGCCAGCCACACGCTTTCGCCACGTCCTCCCACGCCGACGCGATTCATTCCGTCGTTCCAGTCGCCGCTGCCGATCAAGGGAAGCTGGTGCGGGCCGAGCTTCCAGGCGCGCTTGAGCGCGAGTTTGCAATGTTCCACAAGCGGCGCGGTTTTTTCTGAAATGGAGGGGACGAACATGCGCTCCTGCTCGTTCGCGGCGAGGGGCGGGCCTTCGAGGAATCCGGCCGGCTCCTCGAGAATCGCGCGGTCGCCCGTAACCTTTATATATTGCGCGACCACGTAAGGCAGCCAGACCAGATCGTCGGAGCAGCGCGAGCGCACGCCCAATCCGGTGTCGGGATGCCACCAGTGCTGGACGTCGCCTTCGAGGAACTGGCGCGACGAGGCCCGCAGGATGTGCTCGCGAACGAGCCGCGGCGCGGCATAGACCAGCGCCATCGCGTCCTGTAACTGATCGCGAAATCCGAACGCTCCGCCGGACTGATACAGCGCGGATCGTCCCCAGAAGCGGCAGCTCAGCGTCTGGTACAACAGCCAGCCGTTGAGCAGCAGATCGGCGGAAGGAGAAGGCGTGCGTACCTGAATCGCGCCGAGCAGCGCGTCCCAGAAGCTGCGGGTTTCGTCGAATGCCCGAGCCGGGTCGAAGTCGCGGAGCAGGGCGCGCGCCGCGTCAGCCGTTTCGCACTCACCGAGGAAGATCACCACTCGCTTCTGCTCGCCCGGTTCGAGCGCGACCGACGTTTGCAATGCCGCGGCGGGATCGAGGCCCGCGCCAGTGCGTTTATCGAGCGTCTTATTTTCGAGGGCCCCCGGATTCGAGCGCGACCCGTTGCCGAAGAATGTCGAGCGGTCGCCCGACCAGGACTCGGCGCGCGGGCTCATGCTGGTAAACGCGACGCGTCCCGCCGCGGCGGCGTTCCACGTCTCGGTCGCGGTAAGCGCGCCCGAGGAGGGATCGAATGCGGTCCGCACGTGCAGTTGCTGATCCTCCCGCACCGACCCGAGGGTCCATTCGGCGAAATGATAGATGTCGAGCGAGCGGCGCTTGTCCGAGTCGTTGCGCAGATCAAGGAAATGAACTTTGACCGGCAGGTTGGCCGGCACAAAAACCGTGAGCTGGTGCGAAATGCCGTGGCGATTGTGCTCGAACACGCTATAGCCGCGGCCGTGGCGCGCGCGGTACGGACCCGAGTCACGAAGCGGGGAAGCCGTGGGACTCCACGCCGCGCTGCTCCCGTTATCGCGAATATAAATCGCTTCCGATTGCGGGTCGCTCACCGGATCGTTGTGCCAGGGCGTAAGCCGGTTGGCCTGGCTGTTGCGGGACCACGTCCAGCCGAGGCCGCTTTCACCAATGACCGTACCGAAGTTCGCGTTTGCGATCACGTTCACCCACGGCGCCGGTGTCGTGGCGCCGGCGTCAAGATAGATCGCGTATTCGTGCGTTTCCTTCGAAAATCCGCCGGTCCCGTTGAACCACGAGAGTTCCAGAAATGCCAGTGGAGGCGAGAATTCCTGCTCGGGCGTGGCAGCGGGAATCGGGCGCGCGACCCGAGCCGGCTCGACAGGCGCAATCAGTTGCTGGTCGAGGCCCCCGCGGCTGCCCGACAACACCACGCTCGCGGCGGAAAGGATCAGGTCGCGATGATCCGGCGGGATGGAGTCCCAGTCGCGCAGGAAAACGCCGCCGGCGCAATCGATCGAGGCGCCGCAGTGCGCCCGCATGTGTTGATCGATCTGATGACGCAGAGGCCGGTCATAGCTGGGCGGCTCCTGATTGAGAATGACGAGATCAGCGCGCAGGCCAGCCGTCCGCCACCAGGAGTGCGCCAGCAGGAGCTCGCGCAGCAGCGCGAGGTCGCGCGATTCCGAGACCATCACTGCAAGCATGGGAAGATCGCCCGAGATCCCGTAGGCCCACAACGAGGACTGGCCCAACCGGGTTCGCGCCAGCCGCTGCGGCGCGGCGCGCAACGCCGGAAGGGGGTACAACAACCGTCCGGCGAGTTCCTGAAATCTCTGCACCGCACCCGGCTGGATGCGCAGAAAGCGCATCTCCAGTTGCGCCCGGATCCACGCCATTTCGAATGCGCGGTCGGCCGATTCGCGCGCGCGATACTTTTCGACCAATTGGAGCAGCGCTTCGCGCGACGACGCTACGATCGTGAGCAGCGTGAAGTCGATCCGCGCTCGCGGTTCGATCGCGGCGCGAAAGCGCAGGCTGAAGACGGGATCGAGCACGGCGCCGGTCGACCCGGAGAGGCCGCGGAACAGCGCGGCGGGACGTTCGGGCGTGTTGCCGCGTCCCAAGAATCGCGCTCGATCGGTCTCAAACTGGGTCGCGCCGCGAGGCCCGGCTATCAGGTGCGCGGCCCACACGGGCGCATCGTCGTCGGAGCGCGGCCGGCGATGGGCGATGAGTACCCCTTCCGGCAAATACTCGGTCTCGATGAACAGCTTTGAAAACGCCGGATGCGCCGTGTCGGCGCGATGCGGCGCGAGAGCGAGTTCAAGATACGTGGTGAACTCGAGCTGGCGCGTCCGCAAGGAGTTGTTGCTGACCGTAATACGGCGCAGCTCGACATCGTCTTCCGCCGCAACGGTGGTTTCCGCCACCGTCTCGATATCCGCCACGCGCCGCACGAGCTCGGCACGATCCGCGGCGAAATGCGAGCGGTCCGGGAAGCGGTTCGCGCACCACGCGTGCGAATCGCGCAGGTCGCGAATATACAGATACACTCCGGAATCGTCGAGCGACGTATCCGATCGCCAGCGCGTCACGTCCAGGCCGTTCCAGCGGCTGAAGCCCGCTCCGGAGCGCGTGAGCAGCAGTGTGTAGTGGCCGTTACCGTTGAGGTGAGCAAAAGGATAAAGAGGATTCGGCGCGAGCCCCGGCTCGGGGGCAAGATCGTGCGCGAACTTGCGCGCGGGCCGGACTGGCATCGTGCGTTCCGAGACGTCTTCGCGCTGCCTTGCGATCGGCAGGCGCTCGTAAAGAAGCGACTCGAACGCGCGGACCCGCAGCACGCGATGCAGACGCCGTTCGATCGCGCCGCGATTCAGCACGTTGTCGAGCGCGGCGAAGCTCATGCCCTGGTGATGCGCCATGTAGGCGTAAACGATCACGCCGCGATCGCCCGCACGATCCCGGGCGCGTGAAAAGTCGACCGATTCGTAGAATCCCATGGGTCCGCCAAGGCCCAGTTCTTCAAGCCGCTTCAGATTTGCGATCGCCGCGGCGGGATCGACCATCAGCGCCAGCATGGTCGCATAGGGAGCCACCACCAGGTCCGGCTCGAATTCGCGTTTTAGCGCGAGATCCGGCACGCCGAACGCGCGGTATTGGTAGGTGCGGTGCATGTCGAGCGCGCTGTATGCCGATTCCGATAAGCCCCAGGGAATTCGCTCCTGGCGTCCGTACTGGATCTGCTTTTCCACCGCCTGGCGCGAGGCGAACGCCAGCAGCGAATCCGAAAACTCCGGCAGGAACAGCTTCGGCATCAGGTATTCGAACATGGTCCCGGACCACGAGAGCAGAACCGCGCCGCCGGGCGAGGGGGAGCGCGTGCGTCCCAACGCGGCCCAGTGCTCCACCGGCACGTCGCCTTTGGCGATGGCCACCAGGCTGGTGAGGCGGCATTCGCTCGCCAGCAGATCGTAATGGCTCCTGAATTCCTTCGGGCCACCGACGGCGTAGCCGACGCCGAACAGCTTTCGCGCCGGATCGTACAAAAAGCGCATATCGATCCGGCCGGCGATTTCGCCCGCTCGCGCTGCCGCGCTTTCGAACGCCGCGACCATCCGCGCCGCGCAAGCCTTGGCGCGCTGATACTCATCGGCCAGCCGGTTCAGCCACGCGGAAAGTTCGGCGGACAAGTCCGCGTGGCCGCGCACTTCAAGCAACGCGTCGATATCCGTCAGGCCACGGGAAAGCGCGGCGAGCGAAGGCGCGGAGGCGAGCGCGCGCCGGCGCAGCCGGGCCGGCGCTTCGCCCAGGTCCGCGAGCGAATCCGGCGCGTGCGCCAGAGTGTCCATCCACGCGAGATATCGTTCTACAGTCGCGTTCCACGCTTCGATTTCATGCGACAGCCGCTGGAGCCAGTAACCCCGTTCGGCATCGCGGACGGAAGCAGGCAGGAACGCGCAGGTTGACGCGGCCAGACGCAGGCGCGCCAGCACTTCATGACCTTCCGCAGGTCCGCGAAAAAGATGGCGCAGTTCGTGCGCCGGAGCGGAGAAGCGCGGATCACCGGCCAGATCGCCGGCCGAAGCGAGCGTGTCGCGCAAACCATGCATCGCGACCGCGACGACGAGGGGAGCCTCGAGCGTATCCCGCACGCCTTGCTCGAAGACCCACAGGCTCGCCAGAAGATTGCCGCTGTCCACCGTCGAAACATAGCGCGGCTCGAGCGGCGCGAGCGTGCGCGTGTCATACCAGTTCAGGAAATGACCTTCGCAGCGCTCCAGCCGATCGAGCGTCGCGAGGGTCTTCGACGTCCGCTCTAACAATTCATCAGCGGTGAGATAGCCAAGGTCGCGAGCCGCAAGCGCGGAGGTGAGCCACAAGCCGATGTTGGTGGGAGAGGTCCGCTGCGCGACCTCGACGTTCAGTGCCAACTGCGAATTGTCGGGAGGCAGCCAGTGGCTCGCCTCGTTCACCAGATCGTCGAAGTAGCGCCAGGTACGGCGCGCCTGTTTGCGCAGATAGAAAAGGTCGCGCGCGGCGAGGCGGCGGCCAGGCGTCCCCGACTGGTTCAGCCACAACAGCAGTCCCGGCGAGGCGCTCCACAAAATTAGAAAAGCGAACGCCGCGTCGAAGGCGCCGCGCAGGTACACAATCGGAGTCAGCGCAACAGCCGCGGCGGCGACCAGGATCATCTGCCGCAACGTGGCGCTCAGGTGATGCCTCGCGAGCGTCATGGCCGCCTCGGCGGTTTCCCATTCGAGCAGCTTGCGGCGGCTGACGGCGGAACGGTAGATGGCGCGCACGATCGCGTCTGCCGCCAGCCAGGCCTGATGCGGCAGGAAGGCGAGGTTCACGATGGCGCGGCCCAGTTCGGCCGCGGCTCCGTCCCATCCGCTCGCGGTTCCGCTGACGCGCCCCAGCGACCGGTCCAGCAGGGGCGCGAGCGTAGGGATGGTCGCCGCCAGCGCAATCACCAGAGTCCACAGCACGGGCGCGGCGGAAAACAGCCAGCCGGCGATCAGCAGCAGCATCGATACGATCGGGACCAGGCTTCGCCGCAGATTCTCGGCGATGCGCCAGCGGTTCAAAGCGCTCAGCGGATTTCTTTCGCGCCCGCTCGCGGTGGAAACGCGCGAAAAGATCCACGGCGCGATCTGCCAGTCGCCTCGAATCCAGCGATGCTCGCGCCGGCTGAAGCTGCTGTAGGTGTGCGGAAGATTTTCGAACAGCTCGATATCGCTCGCCAGGCCCACGCCCGCGTGCGCGCCTTCAATCAGGTCGTGACTGAGCAGCGTTTCCGCGGGAAAACGCCCGCCCAGGGCGGTGCACATGGCGCGCACGTCGTAGATGGCCTTGCCGTGAAAAATCGCCTCGGCGAACAGGTCCTGTTGCGCATCGGAAACCGCCTTGCAGTACGGATCGGTTCCCGCGGCATTGGCGAACACGCGCGTGAAGCGCGTCGCCGTGGCGTCGGGAAGCGTGACGCTGACGCGCGGCTGAATGATCGTGTATCCCGAGCGCCGGACGCGCGTGGCGGGATCGAGCTCGATTCGATTGAGCGGATGCGCGATGGTTTCCACCATCCGCCGCGCCGTTTCTGGCGGAAGCTGCGTATCCGCGTCGAGCGTGATCACGTAGCGGATGGGCGCCGGCAGGCGGCCCGCGCGAAGAATGGACGGATCGCCCTCGCCGCACAGGAACGCATTCAGTTCGTCCAGCTTTCCGCGCTTGCGTTCGCGCCCGATCCAGCACGCCTCGCTGCGCGACCACTCACGTTCGCGATGGAACAGCACGAAGCGCTCGCCGTAGCGCGCATTGAGCGCTTCGATTCCGTCGCGCGCCGCGCGAAACAGCGCGTCATCGCCGGCGGTAGCGGGCGTGGGCGCGTCCGTGAAGTCGGAAAACAGGCCGTAATACAGGTGCGCGTCGCGGTTTGCCAGGAAACGAACCTCCAGCTTCTCCAGTTCGCGCCGCACGGCCCCGGTTTCGATGAGCAGCATGGGCACGACAACCAGCGCCGCGTTTTCCGGACCGATGCCGCCGCGCAAGTCGAGCTTGGGCAGCTTTCGCGGCGGAAGCAGCGTAATCACCAGGGCGTTCACGATCTGCACCGCCAGCTCGCTAACCGGGAACCACGCGAGCGCGGCCAGGATCGCCAGCAGCGCTTCTTCGCGCACGCCTTTTTCGCGCGCGGCCAGAATCACCAGCGCCGTCAGGCACAGCGAAAGCAGTGTGATCGCGCCCAGATAAGTCGCGGTCGCGTGGCGGCGCACGGCGCGCACCAGCCGCGTACCGGTCGGAACGCTGGTGCGCATCTCGCGCTCGAGTTCATCGATTCCGGGACCCAGAAAGAAGTACGGAATCTGCCGGTTACTGCACCGCGCGAGCGCGACCGCGCGCCGCGCCACCTCGATCTCTTCGGCTCCGCTGTGGCGCGCCACATGTTCCAGCACGCGGCGGCATTCGTCGCGGGTCTCGAAATCGCTGGCTGGATAAATCGCTCCTGGATCCGACCTGAGCTCCGCTTCGACCACGCTGACGGCCTCGAAGATTTTCGCGAACTCCAGGTGCGCCAGCAGCCGCAAGCCGCCGAACGCGTTGGCCGTAGACAATCGCTCAGCCGCTTCGCGCGCGTGCTCGCCTTTGACCAGGTCCGGCACCGAGGCGTGCAGCTTCGATTCCATCCAATGCTCCGCCGGCGCGAGGGCGTTCTCTTCTTCCTGAAGCTGTTCGGCGAGGCACACCGCGAAATGCGGCTCCGCCGTATACGTCTCGGCGTCCAGCGCGGCCAAAATCCGCGCGAACTGGTCTTCTCCGAGCCGCGCGGCCGAGGACAAGCGGTTGGCCCAAAGGTAGGCGGCCTCGCGAAGCTGCTGCGCCCGGTTCACGCGCCAGGCGACTTCGGCGAGCGACCCAATCAGCGCGATTCGGAGCATCATCGGAAACGCCCACAGTTCGCGCATGGTCAGACCGGACCATTCGCGCAGGCACGCCTCGATGCCGGCTTCGGATAACGCGCAATCGGTCGCCTCCACCAGCGCGCCCGCAATCCCGAATACGCGGGTGAAGTCGGAACGCGGTTGCAGGCTCGCCAGCCAGCGCGGGCTTTCGCGCGGCAGGCTGCGCCGCACCTCGGCCGCCTGGGTGCGCACGACGTAAGCATTTTCGTGGATCCACTCGGCGGCCGCGGTCAGGGCGTGGTCCAGGCGCATCGCGTCTTCCAGGTCGCGACACGCGGCGTTGAATTGTTGCTCGTAAGCGCGCAGGCGGGCGCGCGGACAATCGGCCGGCGGCAGCGAAGCCGGCGCAGCGCCGCTCTCGCGAAGGATCTCCTCGCCGATCGCGAACACAGCGCCCGGACCTGCGTATCCGCGCATGCTTTCGACGACGCGCTCCACCGATCCGGGCGCGGCGAGCGCGGCGACGGCGGTTTCGCCCGGAAGGCACAACGCCGCAAAGCGATCTTCAACGGCCGTAACGTCACGTCCGCTACGCCGCACGCGATTCCACACACCGGGCGCGAGCTTGGAGGGAAAAAATCCCACGATCAACCGGCCGCTGACATTCTTCATTCGGGCTCGCTCGCGCTTTTCGCGCTCACCACGTGCGTCCCCGCGCTGCTCGCGCGGTCACCGCGATCAAGAACAGAATGGCGAACATGGTGCTAGCGAGCTTCGCCGAAGCGGCCCCGTGTTGCGCGGCCGCGGCTCCTCCGATGAGAAGTAACGCGAACAAAATGATCCACCCTGACACTAGAACTCTCCTTGTAGAACTCGGCGGCGGCGCCGGGCGCGCGGTGGAGATCGCACTGTTGTTTCAGGCAAATCGAGTTCCAGCCGCTTGGCGCGCGCTGTGTCCAGTGTTTTCAACGCTCTCTCGCGGCCCGTGAAAACGGCTCCCGGAAAAATCGTCCGGTGGCATACGGCACAAAAGACGAGTGACAAACAAAAAGAAAGCCGGCCTGGTCCCGAAGATGCGCGGACGTTCTTGCGAAATCCACCTAATTTGTGCCGGTCTAACCGAACGGAGACATACGATGAACTTTCCTGTCAAAACCGCACTTGTGTCGGCTGCGCTCGTCGCCTTGTGCGCATGCAGCAGCAACACCAAGACGAGTCAGAACGTCAGCAGCGAGACTCCCAACTCGGCTCCCTCGACCACTCCGTCCGGCCAGGCGGCCGCGGCGAACAAACAGGCCCTGGTGCGCTTTGTTCAGGCCGTTCCGGGCAAGATGGACCTGTGGTTCGGCGACGAGAAGGTCTTCTCGAACGTCGCCTACAAGGACGTGACGCAGTACACCGAGCTTCCCGCCGAGCGTCACGACTTCAAGCTCGCGCCGGCCGGCACGAACCAGCCCACCGCACCGGCCAGCAATAGCGAAGGCCTGAGCGGGGGACGGCACTACACCATCGTCGCCCAGCGTAAGAACGGCAAGCTGGATATCAACGTCGTCAATGACGATCTGACCGCGCCGCAGGCGGGCAAGGCGAAGGTCCGCGTGATCAACGCGGCAACCGGCCTCGGCAGCATCGACGTGTACGATCCCGCGGGCAAAGTGGTCACCGGCATCAGCGCTGATTCGGCCAGCAGCTACGAAAGCGTTGCGCCCGCGCAAGGCACGCTCGAAATCCGGCGCGCCGACAAGCACACCGATGTCGCTCGCGTGCCGAATTTCACAGTTGAGGCCGACAAGCTGTACACGATCGTGATCGCCGGGGGCGCGGGGCATCGCTACGAAGCGATCCCGGTGACGGATCAGCTTACGCCGGCCGCGCCTCCCACGGGTGACTAAAACGGCTCAACCGGCCAACGCTCTCCATCACGGTCGCGTCTCAGGCTGTCACAGTCTGATGAGGCGCGGCAGTGATGCCGCGCGTTGGCGCTAGTTTCAGAAATGCTCAAAGAAGTCCTCAAGCCGCGACGTTGTCGAAGCTGTGCTCCTGCTGCGCCGCCTTGTGACTTTCCTGAATGCGCGCCGCGCGTTTTTCCACTCGCGACCGCGCCGCGCGCCGCGCCCGCAACAGCCGGATGCGGATTGCCGTTTCGGTCACGCCCTGCTTGCGCGCGATCTCTTCCGCGGTCACCCCGGACATCTGCTGCTCGAGCAGCACGCGGTCGCACGGGCGGCAGATCTTGAGAATGCGCGCGACGTCAATCGCCGCCAGGTTCACGCCGCCCTTGGTGCTGAGCTCGGGCAGCGCCTGATAGGCCGGCTCGCTGCGCAGTACGCTGCGATAGACATTCAGCGCGATGGTGTTCACCCAGGTCACCACCAGGTGGTCATTGCGAAGTTGTGAGAGACGTTCCCATCCTCTTGCCCAGGCAGCCTGCGCGACTTCTCTCGCACGGTCTCTCGGAGCCCCGCGGGAAAGCAGCAAGCGCACGGTCAGGTCGAAACCTTTTTGATAAGCTTGTCCGTATTCATCTCTGGTCATCATTATTGCCGGTTCGCTTTCATCGGTCGTCAGAACGATGCCTACAGATGCACATGGAAGGCCAGACCGCCCCGCTCGCCGCTGCGCAAACGCAAGCATGCGCCGAATCTTCCGGCTCGACGCAGCACCGCTGGGCTCCGCGCGCGTAAGTTTTACGTTTCGATGCAGAATCTGCCGCCATGCGCGGCAACTCCGCAGGTGGAACGTTATTCCTGAAAAAAGAAGCGCGAAAGCGGCATCTAAATAAGCGGGTTATAACAAATCGGGCTGAGCGACATCGCCGGCCGGGATTTGGTGATCTTTGGATCGAAAATTTCGTGCGGAGATTGCAGTTGTGAAACGGTACGAAGAAGAACCCCCCAGTCAGGACCTCTCACCCGAGGCCGTTCAAAGCGAGGTCGAACGCATTTTAGCGAGCGACAAATTCGCGCGCTCCAAACGCCTGCGCAGCTTGCTGCGCTTCACCGTCAACCAGACGCTGCAAGGTCATGCCGACACTTTGAAGGAATACGTGATCGGCACCGAAGTCCTGAAAAAGCCGGACACCTACGATCCGCGCCGCGATTCGCTGGTCCGCGTCCTCGCGAGCCGTCTGCGCGTCAAGCTCAAGGAATACTATAACGACGGCGGCAGTGACGATCCGCTGGTGATCGAATTTCCCAAGGGCAAGTACGTTCCGCGTTTCCAGCGGCGCGAGCAGCTTCAGACGGAGCTCGAACGGAAACTGCGCGCGCGTAACGCCTATTCGCGCGGAAAATTCGGGCTCACGCGGCTGAGTGAGAAAACTCTGGCCGAAGCCGTCGCGCATTTCGAGGAGGCCGTCGAGGCCGACCCCGGCTGGGCGCCCGCTCACGTCCAGCTCTCGCTCGCGTACGCTTTCGAAGGATTCCTCGGATTGTGCCGCCCGCGTGAGGTGTGGCCCGGCGCACGCGTGCAGGCCGAAGCCGCTCTCGAGATCGATGAAATGTCCCCGGAAGCGCACATCGCGCTGGGGATGTTTCACGCCTTTTATCACTGGTCGTGGCGCGATGCCGAATCGCACTTTCAGAAAGCCATCGACCGCGACAGCTACTCGGGCGCGGGTCACTTGTGGCGCGCTGTCGCCAGCTTTCTTCCGCTCGGAAAGCTTCGCGAGGCCGAGGAGGATCTCGATCGTGCGCGCCAGCTTTCGCCCGCTGCGTTTCTAGAGGAAGGCCGCCTGCTGGTGTACTATTTTTCCGGCCGCCATGACGATATCATCCGCGAAACCGAGCATATCCCCGACTCGCCCGCCCTCGCCGTGCTTTGGCGCAACTGGCTGCGAGGCTGCGCGCTGGCCGCAACCGGCGAAATTCGCGAAGCGATAGAGCTGTTGAGCGGCGTCCAGCACCAGAACTCGCGCGTGGTCGCAACACTTGGTCATCTGTACGCCGTCGCGGGCGATCCCGACAGCGCTCGCCGCATGAGCGCCCGCCTCGAAGAGCGTCGCGCCGCAGGCACCTGGGTCGCCAACTACGATCGCGCGCTGATCGCCGCCGGCTTGGGGGAGCAGGATCAGGCTATGGCGCTTCTTCAGGACGCGTGCCGCGAGAACGAGCCTTGGATGGTGTACCTTTCGCTCGACCCGCGCATGGGTACGCTCCGTTCGATCCCGCGCTTCGGCGGTTTTATCCGCCGCGTGTTTTCCGAGAATGCCTCCACGCCGCCGGATCAGGACGGGATGGAATAAGTGTTTGTGTGAAAAAGGGGACAGACCGCTGTCTCCTTTTCACCCAGACAAATAGGAAAGCACTTATTCGATGCCGGCCGCAGGCGGGGAAAGCAGCCCCGCCTGCGAAGCGGCGCCGGCGATGGCAATTTTCCGCCGTTCCACCACCGGAAGATTCTGCTGGGCGAAGCGTTTCATCTCGGGGTAGCTTCCTTCGCTTGCCTCGATCTTCAGCGCGGTTGCCGCGGCGTCATGCATTTCCAGTGCGCGCGACGCCCACAGGCGATCGAACTCCGCCCCGTCCAGGGCTGCCAGACTATCATAAGCCCCCTTTTTTTCCGCATTCAGCTCGAGCGGAATCCGCAGCCCGCGCCCCCGCTGGCGATTTGTCGGAGCTCCTGGTTGAACCAGCGGAAATCGCTCGACACCTCGCGCGCCACGCGGCGAACCGGCTCGCCGCCCTTGCGCTCCGCCAACTCCGCCGTGAGCGCGCCGGCGAGTCCCGTTTCGCCCGCCGCTTCGAGAAACTGCACATCATTGGGCGCAGCCTCCGCGCTCGCGAGCGCTACGGCGCCCGAAGGTGCGGAAACGGCGGGACGCGCGCGTGTCTGATTCACCCACAGCAAGGTGGCACCCATCATCCCACGATCACGAACGCGAGTCCGCGATCTCCTGGCACTCTTTTCCGCATGATTCCGGCACCGGTTAGATGAGCGTTCCTGAGGAAAGTTTCCTTCCCGCACACCGATGCGCGCGCAATTGAAACGTTACGTTGATCGCGCGGTTACCGGCATGCTCGGAGACTTGTCTGTTGAAACACCAGGAACGCGCCGGCAGGAATTAAGGTTAACGCTGAATAGCGGCGTATTCCCTCATATGATAGATTTGAACTGGTCGTGTAACGCTTCGATGTCTCACTCGCGATTGAACATTTTACTGGTCGAGGATGCGGAGCCGGATGTTTTTCTCGTCCGCGAGGCCCTGAAAAACGCAGGACTCGATTTCGATTTGAATGTCCTCGATGACGGAGAAAAGGCCGTCGACTTCATCGATACGCTGGATCGGCACGGCGAGAAGGAATGTCCCGAACTGGTGCTGCTCGATCTGAACCTGCCCAAACGGACCGGCGATCAGATTCTGGAGCACATGCGCCACAGCGATCGCTGCAAGGACGTGCCGGTGGTGATCGTGACCTCCTCGGATTCGCCGCGTGATAAGGCGGAAGCTTCGCGCCTGGGCGCCACGCAGTACTTCCGCAAGCCCTCCCGCCTGGACGAATTCATGCGTCTGGGTCCGCTGGTGCGGAAGCTGGTGGGGCATGATCCCGGCGGCAAGGAAAGTTAGCCCTGCCGCGTCATTGTGTTCCCCATCCCGCGCACGCGTTTTTCATGGCGGTCAATCCGGATTGGCGTTATTCTGAGGTTTACCCGGAACAGGACACGTGAAAACTCAACGTTACCGCATCACGCACCCGTTGAGCGCCGTGAAGCTCGAAGAGCAGCCCGGCAGCTCGCTGCGCAAACCCACGGAAACCATGATCCAGATTCCCGCGGGCAGCGTGATCGAAACCGAGGGAGGTCCGGAGCCTTCGGGCCTGGTCACCGTGCTGTGGGGCTCCGACGCGTTTTCGATTTTCTTCGACGATCTGCGGGATCGCGGCGTGGCGGTCGACGTCACCGCAAACTGACGCCCGCCAATGGCAACCCAACGCGATCTTGAATTGATCCAGGCTTCCGCTTCGGGCGACGTGGAGCGCATGCGCACTCTGTTCGGCCGGGGCGCCAAAGTAAACGCGCGCTTGAAGAACGGCACCACACCGCTCGTGGCCGCGGCGGTTGCCGGACGTCTCGAAGCCGTCCGCCTCCTGCTGGTCCAGGGCGCCGACGTGAAGACGCGCTTCAAGGACGACGCGACGGTGCTCATCCTCGCCGCAACACAGGGTCAAGCGCCGGTGGTTTCGCTTCTGCTTAAGAAAGGAGCCAGCGCGTCCGAGCGCACGCGCGGCGGCGTCACTGCGCTGATCGCGGCTGCTATCGAAGGCCACTCGGAAACGGTGGAAGCTCTGCTCGCGGCCGGCGCGGAGGCCGACGCTCCCGACGCCCGAGGGGTTACGCCGCTGATTGGCGCTGCGCTCAACGGCCACATGCAGTCGGTTTGCGCGTTGCTCGCGCAGCACGCGTCGGTGAATCACGCCAGCGGTTCGGGAATGACCGCGCTCGCGGGCGCGATTGGCTCCGGAAATCCCGCCGTCGTCTGGGTGCTGCTCGAACACGGGGCGGATCCCGACGGCGTCGATGAACAAAGGCGGCCGGTTCTGGTGACTGCCGCGGCTTTTGGAAAAACGGAGATCGCCGGTTTTCTGCTCGACCGCGGCGCCAAGATCGAGGCCGTGGATCCCGCGGGAACCAGCGCGCTGCTCGCCGCCGCCGTGGGCGGCCATCTCGACACCGTAAGACTGTTGCTTGACCGCGGCGCCAATCCCAACATCGCGGGACACGCCGGAGTCACGCCCCTGATCGCCGCGGTGGTCCAGAACCATCGTGAGGTGGTCGAGATCCTGCTCCAGCGCGGCGCCGATCGCGACCTGCGCACCGAAGCGGGAGTCAGCGCTCTCGAAGCCGCCCAGGCCGGCGGCCGGACCGAGATGGTGGAGCTGGTTGGCGGCACTCCCGGTGACTCGGCGCAGCAGCGCGAATCGAATTCCTGATCACGCCGCACTGTGGCCGGCGCGGTCGATGCGCTCCTGCTGCCCCGTGATCGCCTGCGTGATTCCCGGATACGTCTGCCCCGCCGTCACTGGAAGCGTGAAGCAGAACTTCGATCCGCATCCCGGAGTCGACTCCACCCAGATCCGCCCTCCGTAGCGCTCCACGATTCTCTGGCAGATCGCCAGGCCGATTCCCGTTCCCGGATAGGTGTGCCCGTGCAGGCGCTTGAAGATTCCGAACACCTGCTGCGCGTACTCCGGCCGGATGCCGATCCCGTTATCTTCCACGCTGAACAGCCATTCGGTTTCGCGGCGCTCCGCCGAAATCCCCACCCGCGGCGCGTCCGGGCGCCGGTACTTGATGGCATTGCCCACCAGGTTCTGAAAAAGTTGAATCAGCCGGATCTCGTGCGCCTCCACCACGGGAAGCGAGTTCCACCGCACCTCCGCCTGGTTCTCCTCGACCGCGGCCTGAAGATTCAGCAAAACTTTTTGCACCACCGTGCCGCAATCCACCGGACCCGCCGGGCCCTCCGCCGACCCCGCCTGCGAGTACGCCAGCAGGTCACGGAGCAGGATCTCCATGCGATGCGCTCCGTTCACGATGAAGGTGATGAACTGGTCGGCTTCCTGATCCATGCGCCCGGCGTACTTCATTTGCAGCATCTGGCTGTAGAGCGCGATCATGCGCAGCGGCTCCTGAAGATCGTGGCTGGCTGCGTAGGCGAACTGGTTCAGGTCGTCATTCGATTGCCGTAGCGCTTCGTTCGACAACACCAGCTCGCGTGTCCGCTCCGCGACGCGCTGTTCCAGCCTCGCGTTCAGCTCGCGGATCTGGTCGTCGCGCCTTCTGCGCTCGGTGATGTCGCGGATTGCGGAGGTCACCAGCAATCCCTCCTCGGTTTGCAGCGGGCTCACGCTCATCTCCGCAGGGAATTCGCTTCCATCGGCGCGCTTCCCCATCAGCTCGCGATGCACGCCCACGCGGTCGCCCGAACCCGCGCTCCAGTCCGGAACCAGCACGTGAATGCTTTCTCCAATCAGATCCTGGCGCGGAAATCCGAACAGCGCCTCGGCCTGCGAGTTGACCAGATTGATCTCGCCGCGGTCCGAGCTGATGATCATCGCGTCCGGTGCCGCCTCCAGCAGCGACCGGAATTTCTGTTCCGCCTTGCGCAACACCTGCGTCTGGCGCTGCAGCAGCGTCGTGTTGCGGCTCAGCTCCACGAACACCGCGACCTTGGACCGCAAAATCTCGGGCACGATCGGCTTGAACAGGAAATCCACCGCGCCCATGTCGTAACCGCGGAACAGGTGCTCGTCGCTCTTGTACGCGGTCAGGAACAGGATCGGCGTATGGCGCGACCGCTTGCGCGTGCGGATCAGCTCCGCCGTCTGAAAGCCGTCGAGCTCCGGCATCTTGACGTCCAGCAGGATCACGGCGAAATCGTCTTCGAGCAAGTGCCGCAACGCCTCGGTCCCGCTGTGCGCCAGCACCACTTCCTGCCTGAGACTTTCGAGAGCGGCCTCGAGAGAGATTAAATTCTCCGCCGAATCGTCCACCAGCAGAATTTTGACTTTCTCCTGGCCCAGATGGTCGAGTGTCACCGGACTACTCATCGCGGTGCTCATCTGTCAGCTCCTGTGTTGCTCACGCGGCCAATCTCCAGCGTTGTCGAGCAGTATAACTTACACCTACCGGACGGTCAATCCGAAGCAGCGTACATTTCAAGATGAGTCGCAAGAATTATTGCCGCCCTGGAACCGCGATCTGCGCGGCGTCGTGATCGCGGCTGACCCAAACCCGCAGCACCGAGAATAATTGTTCCAGGTCCACCGGCTTGGTAATGTAATCCGACGCCCCCGCCGCAATGCACTTTCCGCGGTCTCCTTTCATGGCCTTCGCCGTCAACGCGACGATCGGCAGCGAGCGGAACCGCGGCTCCTGCCGGATCGCCTTCATGGTTTCGTAGCCGTCCATCTCCGGCATCATGATGTCCATCAGCACCAGATCGATTTTCGGCGTGCTCCTCAATAGTTCGATGCCGGCGCGCCCGTTTTCGGCGTGCAACACATTCAGGTGGTGATCTTCGAGCAGGCTGGTCAGGGCGAAAATATTGCGCACGTCGTCGTCCACCACCAGCACCGTCTTGCCCATCAGCTCCGGATCCGTCAGCCGGAGCTGTTCCAGAATGTGACGTTGCTCGTCCCGCAAATCTCCCTCGTCGCGATGGAACAGCAGCACCGATTCGTCCAGCACCCGGTCGAGCGTGCTGGACGTGCGCACCAGGCTCGCGCGCGTCAGCCGCGCCAAGTCCACCTCTTCTTCCGCCGTCAGAGCGCGCGTGCACAAAAGCACGGTGGGCGGCACGTACGGACCAGTCTCTTCCTGAATCTCCTCCATCAATTGCAACGGATGAATGTCGGCCAGGTCCAGTTGAATCACGATCCCGTCCAGGTACTGCTGCTTGACGTGCGCCAGCGCCTCGCCGCCCGTGGCGCTTTCGTAAATTTCGACGTCCGCCGCCGCCAGCAAATCGCGCAGCGCTTCGCGCTCCTCGCCATCGCGGCACACCAGCAGCATCTTCTTCAGGCGCTTGTGCGTCGAATGCTCGATTTTGCTGAACGCTTCTTCAAGCGAATCGTTGGCCACCGATTTTTCCAGGTACGTCATCGCGCCCAGCGCCAGCCCGCGCCGGCGATTTTCGTCTCCTGAAATGATGTGCACAGGAATGTGCCGCGTCGACGGATCGTGCTTCAGCCGGTCGAGAATAGTCCATCCCGCCATGTCCGGAAGCGTGATATCCAGCGTGATCGCCCCCGGCTTGAACTCGCGCGCGAGCGAGATCGCGCTCGACCCACGCAGCGCCACCAGCGCCTTCAGCCCGCGCTCGTGCGCCAGGTCCACCAGGATGCGCGCGAACGTCACGTCGTCCTCCACGATCAGCAGCGCCGAATCGTTGGGCGTGATCAGGTTGCGGTCGTCATCGAGCACCAGGTCTTCCACCAGCTCCTCGTCTTTGAGCGGCGTCGAGGGAAGAATCAGGTCCACGCCGTCGGCCTCCACCGGACTCGTGACCACCACCGCGGCTTCTTCGAGCAGGATCGGAGTCGTTTTCAGCGCTTCGCTCTTGGGAAGCTGCGCCGGAGTGATGTAGGTCTGCGGCAGGTACAGCGTGAAAGTGCTTCCCACTCCCGGCGCGCTTTGCAGCCGGATCTCGCCGCCCAACAGGCGCGCCAGTTCGCGGCTGATCGATAGCCCCAGTCCCGTGCCTCCGTACTTGCGGCTGGTGGTTCCATCGGCCTGTTGGAAAGCCTCGAAAATGATCTTCTGCTTGTCCGACTGGATGCCGATGCCGGTGTCCGCGACCGAGAACGCGACCACGTTCTTGGCCCGCGCCAGAATGCCGTGGCCCGGCGTCCAGCCGGTGGTTGCCTTGTCGATCGAGAGCCTCACCGACCCGTGCTCGGTGAACTTCAGCGCGTTCGACAGCAGGTTCTTCAGCACCTGTTGCAGCCGCTTGGCATCGGTATGCATGATCTCCTGGGAAAGCGAAGTGCCCAGGTCGATGGTGAAATCCAGCCCCTTGCCGTCGGCGACGTGGCGGAATGTCTTCGAGCAATAGTCCTGCAGCTCGGTGAACCGCACCCCGCCGATCTCCACGTCCATCTTTCCGGATTCGATCTTGCTCAGGTCCAGAATGTCGCTAATCAGCGCCAGCAGGTCCGTTCCCGAAGTGTGGATTGTCTCGGCGAACTTCACCTGCTTCGCCGTCAGGTTCTTGTCCGAATTCTCCGACAGCATGCGCGCCAAAATCAGCAGGTTGTTGAGCGGCGTCCGCAGCTCGTGGCTCATGTTCGCCAGGAACTCGCTCTTGTACTTGGAGGTCAGCGAAAGCTGCTCGGCTTTTTCTTCGAGCGCCTTCTTGGCCTGCTCCACTTCCTGGTTCTTCGTCTCGACCTCGGTCTTCTGCTCGGCGAGCAACTGCGCCTTTTCCTGCAACTCTGCGTTCGTCTTCTGCAACTGGAGCTGCTGGCTCTGCAACTCCTCGGCGAGCGCCTGGCTTTGCGTCAACAGCTGCTCGGTCCGCATGGTCGCCGCGATGGTGTTCAGCACGATTCCGATCGATTGCGTCAACTGATCGAAAAACGCCAGGTGAACTTCGCTGAACTGGTTGAACGAAGCCAGCTCGATCACCGCCTTCACTTCGCCCTCGAACAGCACCGGCAACACCACGATGCTCAGCGGCGAGGCGCTGCCCATGCTCGAGCTGATGTGGATGTAATCGCGCGGAACGTTGGTCGCGAGAATTCTCACGCGGCCTTTCGCGCATTGCCCCACTAGCCCCTGCCCGATCCGGAATTGTTTGCGCAACTCCTCCTGCTCGCCCAGCGCGTAGCCGGCGAGCAGCGTCAGCACGGTCTGGTTCTCCGCCGTCTCGGCGATGTAGAACGTTCCGCGCTGCGCTCCGATCAGCGGCGTCAGCTCAGAGAGCAGCAGCTCCGCGACGGTCAACAAATCGCGCTGGCCCTGCATCATGCCTGTGAACTTGGCGATGTTGGTCTTCAGCCAGTCCTGCTCGTTGTTCTTGCGCGTTGTGGCGGCGAGATTCAGAATCATCTCGTTGATGTTGTCTTTCAGCGCCGCGACTTCGCCCTGCGCCTCCACCGCGATCGACCGCGTCAGGTCGCCCTTGGTCACCGCCGTCGCGACTTCCGCGATCGCGCGAAGCTGATTGGTCAGCGTCGCGGCGAGCTGGTTCACGTTGTCGGTCAGGTCGCGCCAGATTCCCGCCGCGCCCGGCACGCGAGCCTGGCCGCCCAGCTTGCCTTCAATCCCGACCTCGCGCGCGACGGTGGTCACCTGGTCCGCGAACGTCGCGAGCGTATCGATCATCTCGTTGATCGTGTCGGCCAGCTCCGCGATCTCGCCTTTGGTTTCGAGCACCAGCTTGCGCTTCAGGTCGCCGTTGGCAACCGCGGTCACCACTTTCGCAATGCCGCGCACTTGAGTGGTGAGATTCGCGGCCATGAAGTTGACGTTGTCCGTTAAATCCTTCCACGTTCCGGCGACGCCCTTGACTTCGGCCTGCCCGCCGAGTTTTCCGTCCGTTCCGACCTCGCGCGCCACGCGCGTGACCTCGCTCGCGAAGGAATTGAGCTGATCCACCATGGTGTTGATGGTGTTCTTCAGCTCCAGAATCTCGCCCTGCACATCGACGGTGATCTTGCGCGACAAATCGCCGTTTGCGACGGCCGTGGTCACCTGCGCGATATTTCGCACCTGGGCGGTGAGGTTTCCCGCCATCGAATTGACCGAATCGGTCAGGTCTTTCCAGGTTCCCGCGACGCCGCGCACCTCCGCCTGCCCGCCCAGTTTTCCCTCCGTGCCGACTTCTCTTGCCACGCGAGTCACTTCGGCCGCAAATGACGAAAGCTGGTCCACCATCGTGTTGATGGTGTTCTTCAGCTCCAGAATTTCGCCGCGCACGTCGACCGTGATCTTGCGCGACAGGTCACCCTTCGCGACAGCGGTGGTCACTTCGGCGATATTGCGCACCTGGTTGGTCAGGTTCGACGCCATGAAGTTGACGTTGTCGGTCAAATCCTTCCACGTCCCGGCGACGCCCTTCACCACAGCCTGGCCGCCGAGCCGTCCTTCCGTGCCCACTTCGCGCGCCACGCGCGTGACCTCCGACGCAAACGAGCTGAGCTGATCCACCATCGTGTTGATGGTGTTCTTCAGCTCCAGAATTTCGCCGCGCGCATCCACGGTGATTTTCGTGGTTAAATCGCCGCGCGCCACCGCCGTGGTCACGCCCGCGATGTTGCGCACCTGGTTGGTCAGGTTCGACGCCATGTAATTGACTGAATCGGTCAAATCTTTCCACGTGCCCGCGATCCCGCGCACGTCGGCCTGCCCGCCGAGTTTTCCTTCCGTACCGACTTCACGCGCCACGCGCGCAACTTCCGATGCGAACGCGTTGAGCTGATCGACCATTGTGTTGATGGTGTTCTTCAGCTCCAGAATTTCGCCGCGCGCATCGACGGTGATCTTCGTCGACAGGTCGCCCTTGGCGACCGCGGTGCTTACCTGCGCAATATTTCGAACCTGCGAAGTCAAATTGCCGGCCATGAAGTTGACCGACTCGGTGAGATCTTTCCACACGCCGCCAACGCCCTTCACCTGCGCCTGCCCGCCGAGCTTTCCCTCCGTTCCCACTTCGCGCGCCACACGGGTGACTTCACCCGCAAACGCGTTAAGCTGATCCACCATCGTGTTGATGGTGTTCTTCAGCTCCAGAATTTCGCCGCGCACTTCGACGGTGATCTTGCGCGACAGGTCGCCCTTGGCCACCGCCGTCGTCACCTCGGCGATATTGCGCACTTGAGAAGTCAGGTTCGACGCCATGGAATTGACCGAATCGGTCAAATCCTTCCACGTTCCGGCGACGTCCTGGACGTCCGCCTGTCCGCCGAGCTTTCCTTCTGTTCCCACTTCGCGCGCCACGCGCGTCACTTCCGAAGCAAACGACGAAAGCTGATCCACCATCGTGTTGATGGTGTTCTTCAGCTCCAGAATTTCGCCGCGCACGTCCACGGTAATCTTGCGCGACAAATCGCCCGTCGCGACCGCGGTCGTCACCTCGGCGATATTTCGCACCTGGTTGGTCAGGTTCGACGCCATCGAGTTGACGGAATCGGTCAAATCCTTCCACGTCCCCGCAACGCCTTTCACCACCGCCTGCCCGCCGAGTTTTCCTTCGGTGCCCACTTCACGCGCCACGCGCGTTACTTCAGAAGCGAACGCGTTGAGCTGATCCACCATGATATTGATCGTGTTCTTCAGCTCCAGAATTTCGCCGCGCACGTCGACGGTAATCTTGCGCGACAGATCGCCCATCGCGACCGCCGTCGTCACCTCCGCAATATTGCGCACCTGCGCCGTCAGATTGCCCGCCATGAAATTGACCGAATCGGTCAAATCTTTCCACACGCCGGCGACGCCCTTCACCACCGCCTGGCCGCCGAGTTTTCCTTCCGTGCCGACCTCGCGCGCGACGCGCGTCACTTCCGACGCGAACGAATTGAGCTGATCCACCATCGTGTTGATGGTGTTCTTCAGCTCCAGAATTTCGCCGCGCACGTCGACGGTAATCTTGCGCGACAAATCGCCATTCGCCACGGCCGTGGTCACTTCGGCAATATTTCGAACCTGCGCGGTCAAATTCCCGGCCATCGAATTGACCGAATCCGTCAGGTCCTTCCACACACCGCCGACGCCCTTCACCTGCGCCTGCCCGCCGAGTTTTCCCTCCGTACCCACTTCGCGCGCTACGCGCGTCACCTCAGAAGCGAACGAATTGAGCTGATCCACCATCGTATTGATGGTGTTCTTCAGCTCCAGAATTTCGCCACGCGCGTCCACCGTGATCTTGGTTGAAAGATCGCCCTTGGCTACCGCCGTAGTCACGCCCGCGATGTTGCGCACCTGGTTGGTGAGATTTCCGGCCATCGAGTTGACCGACTCGGTCAGATCGCGCCACACCCCCGCGACGCCTTCCACCTTCGCCTGGCCGCCCAATTTTCCTTCCGTGCCCACTTCACGCGCTACGCGCGTGACCTCAGAGGCAAACGAATTGAGCTGCTCCACCATCGTGTTGATGGTGTTCTTCAGCTCCAGAATTTCGCCACGCACGATCACCGTGATCTTGCGCGACAGATCCCCCTTCGCCACAGCCGTGGTCACTTCGGCGATATTTCGCACCTGCGCAGTCAGGTTGCCGGCCATCGAGTTGACCGAATCCGTCAAATCCTTCCACGTCCCGGCGACGCCCGGCACATCCGCTTCGCCGCCCAGCAACCCTTCGGTTCCGACCTCACGAGCCACGCGCGTCACTTCGGCCGCGAAGGACGAAAGCTGGTCCACCATCGTGTTGATGGTGTTTTTCAGTTGCAGAATTTCGCCGCGGGCGTCCACCGTAATCCGCGTTGAGAGATCTCCTTTAGCCACCGCGCTGGTGACTTCGGCGATATTGCGGACCTGGTTGGTGAGGTTCCCCGCCATGCCGTTGACCGAATCCGTCAGATCCTTCCACACGCCCGCGACGCCCTTCACCTGCGCCTGCCCGCCGAGCCGGCCCTCGGTTCCGACTTCGCGGGCCACGCGCGTCACCTCCGCCGCAAACGAGGAAAGCTGGTCCACCATCGTGTTCATGGTGTTCTTCAGCTCCAGAATTTCGCCCTGCGCATCGACGGTGATGCGCGTCGTCAAGTCTCCCTTTGCGACCGCCGTGGTCACGCCCGCGATGTTGCGCACCTGGTTGGTCAAATTCGAAGCCATCGAATTGACCGATTCGGTCAGGTCCTTCCACGTTCCGGCGACCCCGCGCACCACAGCCTGCCCGCCGAGTTTTCCCTCCGTGCCGACCTCGCGCGCCACGCGCGTCACTTCGCTTGCGAAGGAGTTGAGCTGATCCACCATCGTGTTCACGACGCGCGCTGTGTGCAGAAATTCGCCGCGCAGCGGCCGCCCGTCGACGTCGACCGCCATGGTCTGCGAAAGATCGCCCTTGGCCACCGCGCCGATAACGCGCGCCACTTCGGTGGACGGCTGGACCAGGTCGCCGATCAGGCCGTTCACCGAATCCACCGTTTCGCTCCATCCGCCCGCAACGCGGCCGATCGAAGCGCGCTGCGCGATCTTGCCCTCTTTCCCCACCACCCGGCTGATCCGGTCGAACTCGTCGCGCATCTTCTCGTGCAGTTCCAGGATCTCGTTGAGCGTATCTGCGATTTTTCCTTCCACCCCGGTCCGGTCCACTGGCATGCGGATCGAAAAATCGCCGCGCTTGAAAGCCACCAGCGTGTTCAGCAGGAGGTGCGCGCCGCTCGCCCCTTCGGCCACCGCGACAGCAGCCGAGTTCGCCGCTTTCTTGATTTTTTTGGCGGCTTTCGCCGGAGCTTTGGCGCCATTCTTGTGAAACTGCTCACTCTTCATGGGATACTCCTGCGACTCTCGTTGGAGCAAAATTTGGCGGGTGCACGGGCTTAAGTTAGACTCCGCCAGACGGACCGCGTTACATTATATTTCCGGGTTAACTGCTAACGGTTGTTATCATTTAGCCCCGTCGCGGCGGCCGAAATCCGCGCTTGCTTGAATTTGGCGATTCGCGACACCACCTCTGTAACCGCGTTCCATAGATCTTTGGGGCAGCTGATGGTGTATTCGCGTCCCTTGAAGGATTTTACCATCCGGCTGACCGAGTCCTTCCACGGAATCGCCTGCGGGTCCGGAGTGTAGTTCATGTAAAACACCGGATAGTCCAGGTCGCCGATTTGCTTCAAATCCTCGTCCGGGACGTCGCGGTTGAGCATCGTCTTGGGCCCCACGAAAATCAGCCCGTCCTCGTTCGCCCCCGCGGTTTCTTTCTTCACCAGTTGTTCCAAGAACTCCGTATCCGGATGCTTCTGTTGAAGCTGAGTCAGATTCACCGTGCCGAGCGCCAGGTTCTGCTTCACCGCTCGCCCCAGCTCCGGAAAATCGATCTGATCGGCCGCGTCCTGCCGGTACAGGATTTTCTGCTCGTCCACGTTGAACGCCACCAGCGAAAATTTTCCGATCTGCGGACTGCGCGAAATGTTCCGCAGGATGGAGATCAGCGCCACGCGGTCCGAAGGGTCGAGCTCCGGCGCATCCGGTCTTCCCGGCGCGAAGTTCATCAGCACCTTCACGCTGAGTTGCGGCCCCTCCTGCGACCGGATCACCGGCGGCTCCGGTTGAAACTGCTCGTCCACCGACGGCTGCACCTTCCCTGGCCCGAGCGCGACCTCGACCTGCTTGCTATTGGCCGCAAGCTCCGCATCGATGTCCCAGTAGGACGAACAGAAGCGCCCGGCGAAATCGTGCATCAGCCAATCCACATGGTACGGGCCTTGCCCCACGTCGAATGCGCCTTCGAGGGTTACGTGTCCCTGATCGTCGGTGATCGCCGGAACCTGAAACTTCTGATTCAGGTAAACCGGTTCGCCGGTGCTGTTCTTAGCAGTCACGCGGAACAAAATAGAAAGCGTGTTCCCCGGCCCTACCAGGTCGCGCATGGGGATGTCGAGGTCATACCCGGCGTGGAATTTGAGATCGAACCCGAGCAGCGGTTTTTCCGGCGTTACCGTGCAGGCGATGTCCCTACGCTGCTCGCCCCCTTCAAGCACGGCCATGTCGCCGTTCATCAGGTTGGGGTGAGATCCGAGGCTCGTCTGCGCGGTAGCCAGGTGCATGGCCACCGGAAGCACAATCAGAAAGGAACGCATTCGAACGGTTTTCGATATCGCAGCTTGCATGCCAAATTGATCGTCCCGCGTCGAGTTCGACGTCAGCGTCGAAGTGAACCTCCAAGCTTTTGAAAGAAGGTGTGTTCGCAAGACGCCGCGCCGCGTGGCGGCTCTCCGGCGGGGCAAGTAATTTCTTCGGTCTCTGGCAAATCGCTTTCCGTTAGGCTGACTGGCGTTGCCCATGAAGCCTACACCGCGTAACGGCGGGTTCAGACGGTGAATCGCGATCCACGTAACAAAATCCCTGCCGATCGCATCAAACAGCTTGGCCTCGATGCCGAAGACGGCCCCGCAGCAAGACCTGGATCAATTACGCGCGGCCCTGGAACTGGAGCAGAGCGCGCGCGTCGAGCTTGAGGATCGCTTGCGCCGCTCGCGCTCCGATTTCCAGGAGTTCGCCTCGCGCATCTCTCACGATCTCCGTGAGCCCCTGCGCACCGTTGGAGTGTATTCACAGCTCATCTCTTCCAAAAGCACCGGCGATGATGAAGACGCGAATCTATATCTCTCGTATATCCAGGACGCGGTCGAGCGCACCCAGGCTCTTCTCGCCGCGATGCTCGAATACGCGGCGGTTGAGGCCGAACCGCTGCATCCTGTCGCCGTGGACATGAATTCGGTATACTCCGAAACTCTGCGCCGCATCAATCCCGCCGCGCCGGTATCGGTCTCGAGCGATCCGCTCCCCTCGGTCAGCGGAGATTTCGAGATGCTCACCCGGACACTGCGCCATCTGATCGATAACGCTATCAAGTTCGCCGGGCGTCCCGACGCGCAAATCCACATTTCGGCGCGCCGCAACGACGGCGAGTGGATCATTTCCGTCCGCGACAACGGCCCCGGCATCGAAGCCACTCATCGCGAAAAAATTTTCGGGCTTTTCCGCCGTCTTCATGGCCGCGAATTCCCCGGCACGGGATTGGGACTGGCGTTTTCAAAAAGCGTCGTCCAGGCTCTGGGCGGCGACATCTGGGTGGAATCTGCGCCGGAACAAGGCTCGATTTTCTGCTTCAGCCTGCCTCCAGCCGATTAGGCGGAGTCCTCATTTGGGCGGCAGCGTCACCACGCCGTTCCAGAATTCGTAGGAGACTTTCATGAATCGCAGGAACCGCTCCAGCGTCGTCGGCTTGCAGATATAACAATTTGCCCGCAATTCGTACGCTTTTTTGACATCGCGGCTGTTTTGCGACCCCGACATAACCACTACCGGCGTGGTCCCCAGCGCCGGATTGGAGCGGATATGACTCAACACCTCGAATCCCGTCATCGGCGCAAGGTTCAGGTCGAGCAGAATCAGGTCCGGCGGGCCCTCCCGCTCCAGGTAATCGAGCGCGCTCTGGCTGTCTTCAAGCGTCGTCACGCCGTTCGGCATTCCGGCCTGCTTCAACGCTTCGACGATCAGGTATGCATCGGCCGGATTGGACTCCACTACCAGGACGCGGAAGCCAGACACACTCATTCTCCTGCACGACTGTTTCCTTGAGAATAGCAGAGAAAAACGCTGCGGCCGTTACAAAAATACCTTAGCCGTTACCGTAATTCTTTGAGTTCCGCGGTACGTGCGGGCCGCTCGTTCACGTGCAACTGAAAGACGTCCGGCCGGGCATAGTGTCCCACTACATCCAGGTCATATTTCCCTTCCACGATCTCTTCGCGGCGAATTTCCGCGCTCAGGATCGCTTCGCCGTCGTACAACGGCCCGGCGAGCGGCGCGCCTTGCGGATTCACGATCACGCTTCCGCCGCGGATCAGCACGGTTTCCGGCCGGTCTCCCTGAATCGCGGGGTAATCCGCAGGGCAATCCCCGCGCCTCAAAAATTGCACCGCCGAGAGCACGAAACAGCGACCTTCAAACGCGATATGCTGCATCGAGCGCGCCCACGTTTCACGATCGTCCACCGTCGGAGCGCAGTACAATTCGATGCCCTTGGCATACATCGCGGTTCTCAAAAGCGGCATGTAGTTTTCCCAGCAGATCACCGCGCCGATCCGCCCGATCTCGGTCTCGATCACCGGCATGGTCGACCCGTCGCCCATCCCCCACACCACCCGCTCCATCGCCGTCGGCATCAGCTTGCGATGCTTTCCCAGCAGATTCCCCGCAGGATCGAAAAACAGCGCCGTGCAGTACAGCGTCCCGCCCTCGCGCTCAATCACGCCGATTACCAGGAAGATGGAGTTGTCGCGCGCGATCGAGCCGAGCTCGCCCGTGGCCGGTCCGGGCACATCGACGGCACTCTCGAAATATCGCCGGAACATGACGCGCCCCTCCGCCGTTCTCCCGCCCACGCGCGCGCCGAAATCGAGCCCCTTGGGATATCCGGAAACGAACGCCTCCGGAAAAACCACCAGCCGGTTGCCGTCCGCCGCCGCGCGCGAGGCGAGCATCCGCACCTTCTCAATGGTCGCCTCCCGATCGAACATCACCGGAGCCGCTTGCACCACCGCCGCTTGGAACATCCCTGGATTATCGCACCCGCCTGTGTGATAGCGTTGTTTCCGTGCCGAACATCCTTCTCGATTTCTGCGTCGATTGCCGCCACACGCTACGCCTGTGGCTGCGCCGTCCCTGGCACACCGCGTTCGCCGTTTTCGCCCTCGCCATCGGGATTGGAGCGAACACGGGCGTATTCAGCGTGGTCAACGCTTTGCTTCTGCGCTCGCTGCCATTTCGTGATCCGCAGAGCCTGGTCGCCATGCGCCAGTTCTTCCCTCCGCATGACAGCGCCGCGCAATTTCATGACTGGCGCGCGCACAGCCAATACCTCGCCGACGCCGCGCTCACCGAACAGACCGATGTGAACCTTGGCGGCGCTGGTGAATGGCGCAGGGCGCATGTTGCGCAGGCGTCCTGGAATTTTTTCGGGCTGCTCGGCGTCCAGGCGATCCTCGGCCGTACCTTTGCGGAGGGAGAAGACGTGACGGGACGCAACACCGTGGCCGTGATCGGCTATGGA
>Ga0335077_10000273_pt1 | contig 55118 bp, 43 predicted proteins | sample Lox_Sample_31_FD_207151 | JGI IMG/M metagenome (GOLD analysis project Ga0335077, IMG submission 207151) | Soil microbial communities from Loxahatchee National Wildlife Refuge, Florida, United States - Lox_Sample_3.1 | ecosystem: Environmental > Terrestrial > Soil > Wetlands | place: USA... | reverse complement strand
CGCACACCGAAGTGGCGCGCGGCGCTAATCGTGGCGTTTATTACCGGGCCGGCCTTCGCGCAGACCCCGCGGGATGCCGGTCGCATACTTCAGGAAACCAGCCGGCCAGACATTGAGCGCGCCCCCCAAGGCGCCCCCACCATCAATGTGCAGGAGCCAACGCGACCCGCACTAACTGCGCCTGCGGAAATCCGCTTCAAGGTGTCGCATTTTCGCCTAAGCGGCAACACCGCCTTCCCAATCAGCGAGTTGTTGCCGCTCCTCGCCGAATTCGAAGGGCGGGAACTGTCGCTCAATGACTTGCAGCAGGCTGCCGCCCGTATCACCGAGTACTATCACAAGCATGGTTATTTGGTAGCGCGGGCATATATCCCCGCCCAGGACATCAAGGATGAAACTGTTGAAATCGCCGTGCTCGAAGGGCGCGTAGGTTCCCTGTCAATGCATTCACAAGGCGGGCAGCGGGTGCCTGATGAACGGCTGCTCAAAGTTGTGCGGGCGGCTGTGCCCGAGGGCGCGGTAATCAACGGGAAACCCGTGGAGCGTTCATTGCTTCTGATTGACGATCTGGCTGGCATATCGGCAGCGCACGCCGTTTTGAAACCTGGCGAAGCCACCGGCACGTCCGACATCGCCGTCGATGCGATGCAGGGACCGTTTATCTCGGGCGATGTTGATTTTGACAATTACGGCAACAGGTTCACCGGCGAGAAACGACTGAGCGGGACGATGAATCTGAACAGTCCGCTGCACCGGGGCGACCTTGCCAGCGTACGCGTGTTACATGCCTCCGATACCGATTATGGACACGCCAGTTACCAAATACCGATTGGCGCATCGGGGTTGCTGGCGGGCATAGGATATTCCATTCTGCGATATCACTTGTGCTGCGAATTCAAACCGCTGGAAGCAAGGGGCGTCGCGCAGGATGTCAGCGCCTTCGCGCGATATCCCATCGTACGCACGCTGAATTTCAATCTCTACGATGGTTTGTCGCTCGACCGAAAACATTTTTTTAACACCACACTGCCTGGAACAACGAGCGATTACCACATCACGGTGGGCGTGGCCACTCTTTTGGGTGACTGGCACGATGCTTTTGGCGGCGGTGGTATCAATGGTTTCAGTGTAGCGGCGGCGGCCGGCGATCTTGATCTCAGCGACTCGCCCAACCGCGCCGCGGACGCCGCCGGACCGCGCGCCGAGGGCGTTTATGGCAGATTCAATTTCCAATTCTCGCGGGTACAAGCCATTCGGGGGCCATTGAGCGCGTTTTTTTCGCTGACCGGCCAATTCGCCACCAAAAATCTGGATTCCTCAGAGCAGTTTACTCTGGGTGGCCCCAACGGCGTGCGCGCCTATCCGCAGGGCGAGGCCCCCGGCGACGAGGGTTTGCTGGCGAATATTGAATTGCGCTGGGACCTGCCGCACGACGCGCAGCTGGCGGCCTTCCTTGACCACGGTGAGATAGAGTTGCGCAAAAACGAGTCCGCCACACTGGCGGGCACAAATGGTCCGTCCAACCGCTATTCCCTGACGGGCGTGGGCGTCGGACTGAACTGGCAGTTGCCAGACAACTTCGTCGTGCGCTCGAGCCTCGCCACGCGGCTCGGCACCAACCCGGGCCGCGATGCGAAGGGTAACGATAACGACGGCCAGCGCGACGATGTTCGTTTCTGGCTGCAGGCAGCGAAGTACTTCTAAACCGAGTTGATTTTCCCCCTCTTGGGTTTAAGAACCCAGAACATGGGTATTCAGCGGCTGCATCCCCATGTCGTGGGATACTCATATCCACCAGCGGCGGAGTTCGTGTATTCTCGACTCATCGCCGCGCAGGCCGTGGTATCAAAACGCCATGATTGAGCTGAATGACGACTACCGGGTCAAGCCGCCCGAACCCCGCCCCCTGCTGAGGCCGGTCACTCTGCCGGGCGTGGAGGCGGGCGACGTGCTGATGGAGCATATCGCACGAATAGAATCTTTGAAAATCAAATTGTTACGTCTGCCTGGCCTGACCGATTTGGATCGCAATGACCTCTTCAACGATTTGGATATTTTGCGTGGAGCCCTGTTGCAAAGTCGCAGGGGCATACAGGTCAATCCGGACGCCCCCCCGGGGGTTGAGCCCTCTCCGCGTCGCCGTGCTGCCACGGCGGAACTCAAGATGGAGGGCATCATCGGGCAGAGCCCGCGCATCCAGAAATTGCTGCGCATCATTTCCAGAATCGCCCCCACTGATCTCACGGTGTTGATGGAAGGAGAAACAGGGGCGGGCAAGGAATTGTTCGCCAGGCTCATACACAACAACAGCGGGCGCACGCATTTTGTCGCGGTGAACTGCGGCGCGTTTCCGAGCGGGCTCATCGAGTCGGAATTGTTCGGCCATGTCAAGGGGGCGTTCACCGGCGCCACCCACGATCGCAAAGGCAAATTCGAAGAGGCAAATGGCGGTACGATTTTCCTCGACGAGATTGGCGAACTGGAGATGCCGGCGCAGGTCAAGCTGTTGCGCGTGCTGCAGGAGGGGGAATTGCAACGCGTCGGTTCGGATGCGGCGGTCAAGACCAACGTGCGCGTGATTGCCGCCACCAATCGCGATTTGGCGAAGATGGTGGAAGAGGGCACGTTCCGCGAGGATTTATATTACCGCATCAACCTCTGCCCCCTGTTTATCCCGCCATTGCGGGAGCGGCGCGACGAGATCCGCATTTTGTTTGAATATTTTTTTCAGGCCGAGGCCGCCAGCCGCGGCATTCGCGAACCGGTGCTGGATCGCGGATTGCAGTCATTTCTTTATGAACGTTACGATTTCCCCGGCAATATTCGCGAACTGAAAAACTTGGCGCAGTTCCTGGCGAATGTGTCGACGAATGCGCCGCTCGGGGTGGAGGATTTGCCGGAACGCTACCAGGAGGCATTAACAACCCGGGGCGGGCATGGGGAAGATGATTCGCCGCTGGTGCACGCCAAGGATCGGGCCGAACGACAGACGTTGACGGCAGTGCTCACACGCCTGGGCGGACGGGTGCAGGCGGTATGCACCGAATTGGATATTTCCCGAGCCCGGCTGTATCAACTGTTGAAGAAACACGACCTGAAACCCGCGGATTTTCGCGCCCGGGGCCGGCGAGTGGCGAATCAGCGCAAGGAATAAAGCATTCACAGGGGGATGGGGATGGTCACGGGGGGGGGGCAGACGTTGAATCAGCAGGGCGGCGTTCATGACATGACGCTGCTTGATTTCCTGAGGTTGGAGCGCGGCTCCAAGTCCAGAACCCGAAAAGCAGCAGCGCCGCCGCGCCCCGACGCCCTTCCGCAGGTGCATGCGTTGACCACGGTCAGGGGCAAACCGATCACGGTGGATGACGTCCTGCTCTACCTCAAGGCCACCGGTGTCTTCCGCAACGCCATTTATCAAATCATCTCGATCGAAGTCATCACCCTGAAGGCTCGTGAATTGAAGTTGTCGGTCACCGAGGAGGAACTGCACGCCTACAGCAAGGCCCGGCGGGAAAGCCTGGGGCTGGTCGAGGCCACGGCGATGAACGACTATTGCAAGTGGCTGGGGATCACTTTCGACCACTGGCAGAAGCAAATCGAGATCGAATTGCTGCATCTGCGTCTGAAAAAGGCGCTGTTTCCCGAAGCCCGCATACGCGAGCAGTACGAGGCGCACCGACAGGAATTGAAGACACTATCGGTATCTCGCATTGTCACGCGGGATCATGCCTCATTGCGGGAGATGGCGGCATTGTTGCAGGCCGGACAGCGGGATTTTTCCACGCTGGCGAGAGAGCACTCCTTGGAGCAGAATACAAGGGTGGCGGGGGGCTACCTCGGCCGCATCCGCTGGGGTATGCTGCCCGCCGATGTGGAAAAAGTCCTGTTCGCCGCGGCACCAGCCGCACTGGTGGGTCCGTTGTCCCAGGATGGATACTCGGTCCTCTACCGCGTTGACGACGTGCAAGAGGCGGATTACACCGAAAAACTGAAAGAACAAATCAGCGAACGTTTGTTCGCGGAATGGCTGGAGCGCGAGGTACGTATCGCCCCGGCCTGACGGATGACAGGCTTCCCGCTGAGGCAGGCTTAATTTAAGTGGAGGGGAGATTTCGTATGGCTGTAGGTGCCAATACCAAGGTGCGGGTGGAACAATTACTATCCCAGCCCGTACGACACACCATCGCCGCTGCCCGGCTGTTGTACACGCCGCCCTCGTTCATTCTCCGCGGTCCGATTTGGCTTATCGGCATCATCACCTTTTCAGCGATCGGCTACTCCTTCTGGGGGCGCAAGGATGAACTGGTGACGGCGCCGCTGCGCCTGCAACGCGAATCGACGACGATTCAATCCGTCGGCGGCGGCATCATCATCGACCTGCCCGCCACCGCCAACAGTTTCGTACACTTCGGTGATCTGCTGGTGTCGATCCAGGAACAGACCCGGCTGGCGGGCCAGAGTGAAAAAGAGGCCATGGAGCAGAGGCGCGGCGACCTGGAAAAGGAGCTGGCCAAGACCCAGGACGAGTATGACAACGCCATCAACAAGCTAAAATTGCAAATCCAGGACTACGATACCAATGCTTCGGTGCGCAAGAGTTCAGCGGAGGGCCGCATTAAACAGATTCAAGAACAGCTGGCCACCGCCGAGCGCACGCTGGCGCACAATGAAGAGCTCATGGGCACCCTGAACAAGCAGTTTGAGCGAAAAAAGTCGCTGTATGACAGTCACGACATCACGGTAACCGAGTACGAGGCCGCCCAGGCGCAGGTATCCGCCCAGCAGAAGGCCATAGATGACAGCCGTTCGCAAATCGCCTCCATCAAGGTCGAACTGGCCACCGCCCAGGATGAACTCACCAAATCCGGGGAATTGAAATCCAAGGAGGAATTGCAGGGCGAACTTGACATCACCATGCAGCGCAAGGAGCGCGACGTCAAGGTTCTCCAGGAGCGCATCGCCGCGGTCGGCACCAAACTGGAAGCAGGCAAGGAACTGATCGAAGGTGTCAAGTTTGGTGAAAACAAGACCGACTATACCAGCACCTTCAACGGCCTCATCACCGACGTCCTGGTGACCAAGGGGCAGGTCATTGGCGGGGGGCAGCCGCTGGTGACCATGGTCAAGGAATCGGCGCCTCTGGAGGCCGTTGTGCTGGTGGAGAACAAGGATATCGGCCATCTGAAGAAAGGCCAGCGCGTGATGTTCAAGTATTCCGCCTACCCCTATCAGGATTACGGCATCCCGGAGGGGCGCATCACCGAAATCGCCACCAAGCCCTCCGAACAGTTGGGCAATAAATACCCCGTCCGGGTGGCGTTGATGTCGGAGGAGATCAGCAAGAATGGCGAGCGTCCCAAGAAACTGGAGATCGGCCTGGAGGGATCGGCCGAGATCAAGGTCGGCGAGAAGCGCCTGATCGAACTGGTTTTCCGCCCACTGTCGAAATACTTCAAGTCCGATCAGGAAGAGGAGAAAGCGGCGTCGTCGCCGCCCGTGGCAAAGGGTTAGTTCGAAGCGGCGGAAATTTTCCAAGGCACGAGGCGCATCGGGAGCAGGTCATGAGCAGAGAAGAAGCAGTCCGGTTCGTATTGAACAGCCACCTGATGTTCAGTGGTTTGAGCAATGACGACAAACAGTTGCTGGTGCCGTTGTTCGAGGTGAAGAATTACCGCGCCGGGGAGGTGATCGCAGAGCAGGGCCAGAACATGGCCGGGATGTATGTGGTGTACTCCGGCAAGCTCCGGTTGAAAGAGACCAAGGCCGGCAGACGCACCAGCCTGGGCGAGTTCGGGACTGACAGCACCTTTGGCGAATTTTCCCTGATCCAGGCCAAGCCGTGGGATTACCAGATCGCCGCCTCCGAGGATTGCAGCCTGCTGCTGCTGCCCGCCGACAAGGTGAGGCCGTTGCTGGCCAATCGCCCGACCATGTCGGCCACCTTCAAAACACAGGTGGGCCTGGTGGAGCTTGGGCAGCGTCTGCGCGGCATGCTGGGGGCGGCCAAATACACCCCGGAGCAATTCACCGCCATCTTGAGCCGCATCGGCATCAAGAAAGGCAAAAAAAGCAAGTATCTGTTCAAGCAGGACATGGAAGATCGCCGGTTGTATTACATCGAGACCGGTTCCGTGGACCTTGAGCGCACGCTCCTTTCCGGCGAGAAGGTGATTCTGGATCGTGTCGGCGCGCGCGAGCTTATCGGCGAGGGGGGCGCCCTGCCTGATCTGGGCACCAACGGCATCCAGCCGCACTCGGCGCTGTGCGCTGCTGACACCACCGTGCTGGTGATTAATGAGGCCGAGGTGCAGAAGATTCTGGCCATCAACCCGGCGCTGCACGAGAAACTGCGCGTGCGTTTCAACTCCATGCGCATCCGCGAGAAAGAGGAGAAGGACATCAAGAACCGCGCGGAAGGTGCGGATCAGCGCATCAAGCTCGCCGATTCGGTGACCGAGGAGGAATTCCTCGCCAAGCATGCCAAGGGACTGGACAGTTTTCCGAACGTGCGCCAATTCAGCGAGCAGGACAATGCCGCCGCCTGTCTGACCATGGTCGTGCAGCATTACGGCAAGTCGTTCACGCTGGGTCAGGTGCGCGAGATCGCCAATCTGTCCATCGCCAATCCGACACCGAATGCCATCATCACCGCCTCCGAGATCCTCGGAATTTCGGCACGCGCCTACGCCGTCACCTTTGAACAACTGGAGCGCATGAAGCTGCCTGTGATTGTCGGCTGGGAGGGATACCGTTATTCGGTGATCTACAAGATTACCGACAAGGAAGTGTCCTTCTCTGATTCCTTGTACGGTCAGGGCAGGGTGCCAAAACAGCAATTCATCACCAGCTGGACTCGGGCGCAGGTGGCCGGCGTTGAGCGCGAGGACCCCACCCGCGGCGTGGTCATCGGTCTGGATCCCACGGTGGAATTCACCCGGCTGGAGCCGCCGAAGAAACCCATACAGCATTTTCTCGACTATATCATCCCGCACTGGAAATATTTCGCCGAGGGGCTGCTTGCGGCGCTGACCATCAATTTTCTGGGCCTGGCCACGCCGCTTTTCGTGCAAAGCATCGTTGATACCGTGGTGGTGCACAAGGATGCAGATCTGCTCAAGATCATGCTGGTGGGCATGGCGCTGGTGACCTTTTTTACCGTGTTGTCCAAATCAGCACAGGCACTGTTGCTGGCCTATACCACGGCCCGGATCGATCTCAAGCTCGTGGCCGAATTCTACCGGCACGTGCTGAGCCTGCCGATGAATTTTTTCCTGAGCCGCAACAAGGGCGAGATCCTGGCTCGGTTCGGCGAGAATCAGAAGATCCGCCACATCATTGCCGGCTCGACCATCTCCACCATCATGAGCATGATTATGGTGGTGATCTATCTGTTCATGATGATTTCCTACAATGGCACGCTGACCACCATCGCCATGTGTTCCATCCCCCTGTACTTCCTGCTGCTGTGGTTTTTCGTGCCGCGCATCAAGGCACTGGCGCAGAAAACCTTCGTCACCAACTCCCAGTCGCAAAGCTATCTCATCGAGTCGTTGAACGGCATCGAGGCCGTCAAGGCGACTTCGAACGAGTACTTCGCCCGTTCCCGCTGGGAAAATCAGATGACCGAGACCATCAACCTGCAGTTCCAGAGCCAGCGGCTGGAACTGGTTTCCAGGGGGCTGTATGAAACGGTGCAGTCGGGCACCACCATCGCCATCTTGTTTTTTGGCGCCAGTTCGGTCATGGCAGGGCAGATGACCATCGGCGAACTGATGGGGTTCCAGATGCTGATGGGTTCGGTGATGGGTCCCATCATGAGCATGCTTGATTTGGTCAATCAATTCCAGGAGGTGCGCATCGCCATCGATCGCGTTGGCGACGTGCTTTCCGTCAAGCCGGAACAGAACATGCTGCAGCCGGACAGCATGCCTGCCACACTGACGCACACCCGTGGCGAGGTTACCTTCGAGGACGTCAATTTCAGCTATGTCGCCAATGGCAAGGAAAACGCCATCATGCGTAATTTCAATCTTGAGATAGAACCAGGCATGCGCGTGGCCTTCGTCGGGCCGTCAGGCTGCGGTAAGAGCACCATTGCCAAGATGATCCTGGGTTTCAACATCCCGCAGAGCGGCTTCTGCAAGATCGACGGCCGGGACATCCGCACCCTCGAACTGTCCTCGCTGCGCTCCAACATCGGCGTGGTGCTGCAGGACAGCTTTCTGTTCGGCGGTACGGTGGCGCAGAACATTGCTTTGGGCGATCCGGAACCGGATATGCAGGCGGTCAAGGAGGCCGCCCGGCTGGCGGGCGCCGATGAATTCATCATCCGCTACCCTCTGGGATACAACACACTCGTGGGCGAGAAGGGCATCGGGGTGTCCGGTGGCCAGCGTCAGCGCATTTGCATCGCCCGCGCGCTGTACCGTCAGCCCAAGATCCTCATTTTTGACGAGGCCACCAGCGCTCTCGACAACGAATCCGAGGCGCGCATCATGGAAAACATGCAGGGTATACTGGCGGGGCGTACTTCGTTTTCGATTGCACACCGCCTGACGACGGTGATGGATTCCGACATGATCTGCTTCATCAAGGATGGCCAGGTACAGGAGAAAGGGACGCACAAGCAACTTTTGGACAAGGAATATCTCAAATCCATGGGGTACAAAGGCTTGTATTACACCATGGCACAGACCCAGTTTGATTTGCCGCCGTTGGATCTGGGTTCCCCACAAGAAGCGCCGGTATTGCAACGAGTCAATTGAACGTCTTAAAGAATCCTGAGGCCATAGCATGAGCAGTGATGATAAAACGGTGATGTTTACCGGTACTGTGGAAGTCCCGGCCCGGCCCGTCAGCGCCGCCGCCGGTCCGTTGCCATGCAAGCTCATCTGTTTGGAACCCAGCCGGCTGCCGGATCCCGCAGGACTGGGTCTGGAGATCGACCTGAGCGGCAAGGAACAAACCGTCGGCCGCGGCGAGGAAAACACCGTGCCGTTGAACGCCACCGGCATCTCCAAAAAGCACGCGCGTTTCTATTTCAGCAGCGGCAGCTGGCGGGTGCAGGACATGGGCAGCACCAACGGTGTGCACGTGAATGATGCCAAGGTCGAGGACGCACCTCTGAAGGCCGGCGATACCATCAAAATCGGCAAGATTCCGTTTCAATTCGTGATGGTGCGTCCGGACATCAAGGGCACCGTCACCAAGGATGGCAAGAAGCATGATGAGGATTTTGATCCGGACAAAACGGTTTCCGAGCGCACCATGTTCGTCGGCTCCAACCTGATGGCGGCGGCCATGCTGCTGGATGCAAAGAACAAACAACAGGAGGCCGAAAAACGGGCGGCCGCCGCGCCAGTCCGTGGGGGTGCGGGGCGAAAGGCGGCGATGACGCCCGCCGTGGAGCAGAAAAAAGTCGGCATTATTAAATGGGTTGCGGCGGCGGTATTGCTGATTGTCATCATCGGCGGATACTGGTTTTTGGGCCGCGGCAGTTCCGGCGTGGAGGGCGTGTTGAAAAATTCCCGGGCCGAGGTCAAGGCCTTTATGCGCGACAGCGAGGATAGCGCCGGCCGCTATACCGCTGCCGAGCATCAACAGCAGACTACACAGCTCGGCAACATGATGGCGGAATTGAGCGAGGCCACATCGCAATATCCTGATTCGGAGGAGCTGAAGGCGGTAGAGGCTGAGGTACTGTTCCTGCAATTCGAGCGCAACTTGCTGAATCTCATCCAGCAGGGCAAACCTGATCAGGCCATTCCCCTGCTGGCCCAGGTGCAATCGGAATTTGGCAAGCTGAGTACGGGCAGCACGGCCACCAAGGATGAGGACAGCAGGAAAATTTATACGGATGTCGCCAATCTGCTCGAATTGGCGGGACCTGTCATCCAGATCAAGACATTCGCCCGGCGTTATCCGAATCCTGCCAAGGACGCCAAGGTCGCCCCGTCCAAGGCGGAAATGGAACAGATCAAGAAAATGCGCGATCAGTTCTCCGAACTGCGCAAGAAGAACAATCTGGCGCTATCGCTCAATTACCTGCTTTTTAACAGTATCGTGGGCGATGTGGACGACAAGGATGCGGTGGTGGTCGACAAGTGGGGGGCCATGACCGGCACTAACTAACCTGACGGTGCTGCAAAGAGGTTGTTTTTAGTCTGCGGCATGAGGTATGATTTCCGAATAGAAATAACAAATTAGCCTTGCGTCGCAGGGTTTGGTTTAAGATTCCAGCCGACAGGGGGGATGGAATGGGCAGCAGTATGCGGCGAGGATAACTGGGGATGCGCACGTATTTACGCCCGCCCGCCGGACGCATCGGTTTGTCCCTTCTGCTCTGGGCGATTCTTCCCCGCCTACTCATTGCGCAGGAACCCACCCCCATAAACACCGATCTGCCGGCAGCGGAGGAGGAGTCCGTTGCGTCGCTCGCCCAACGCTTTGAATCCGTGACCAGTGAAGAGGCGGGGCGCGATCTAATTGAGCAGGTGGTCGCCGCAGTGCGTCCGGGCGCGGAGGGATTTTTCAGTCACAAGAAAATCTCGGAACTGCGCCAGAGTGAGATCGCCGATCTCGGGCGCAACCGCAATCTCGCCGTCGCCATCAGGCAGCGCGAGCGTGATGTGGCCGACGCAGCTCTGACCGGGAGCGCTGCAGCATTCGATCCGTTTTTCTCAGTAGCGCTGAATCACTCACGCTTTGATTCCTATCACCGCACCAGCGATGTCTACCGGCTGCGGGATAAGTTCAGCCAGGTTGACTTCACCCAGTTGCAACTGGATTTTTTCCAGCTGTCACACGGCGTTCCGAACACGAGTTCCAATTTCGTCTGCGCCGTGGTGGATGGTGAGCTGGCAAACCCCGAATGCCAATCCAATGTCCTTGCGAACAAACAACTGGAGTTTGCCAGTTTCCACATGCACGACCAGTTTCTCTGGGGTTCCCAATTTATCCTGGTCAAAAATTTCTCCTGGGGCGGCAACCCGGACCCCCTCACCAGCGGCAACATCCGCGTGGAACTCGACGTCACCAGGGAAAAGAAGGATTTCTTTTCCTTTCCTGGATTTCTCGAGGGGCCGGTGCCCAGCGATCCCGCACTGGGTGTCGTGGCCCCGATCAACGTCGGCAGCCGTCTGCCGTGGACTTCCTTTCTCGATCTGTCGTTTGAAACGCCCCTGCCCTACACCAAGAATTTTGGCGAATACGGCAATACCAGTTCAATCGGCATCAAAAACAGCGCCATCGGTCTGCAGGAGGCCGATTGGAATATGGCGGCGACGTTCAACCAGGTTCTGGGCAATCCATTCGGTCTTCGGGATCAAAACGGCAATTTGATCGGGCTCATGCAGAGATACTGGCAGCTCATCGGCGCGCTGAAGCAGGTTCAGGTACTGGCCGCCCAGGATCAAATCCTGGAACAGATTGTAGCCAGCACCCGCCGGCAGTTCGATCAGCAACTGGTCACCGCCTACGACATGGCACAAGCCGAGGCCCAGCTGCAGAACCTGCGCGACAGCGAGCAGATCGCCTGGAACAATTACGTGCTGGCCTCCAACGCAGTCGCTGATTTGCTGGATTATCCCCCGGATACCATCATAGTTCCCAGCGGTTACGCGCAGGCTTTTGCCATGGAATATACGGTCGACGCCGCTGGCGTCCGCCGCACAGCCCTCGACAACCGCCGCGAGTTGAAGTCCGCCCAGGGCGAGGTGGACAAGGCGCAGAACAATCTCAACTTTGCCGAAAATCAGGTGCGTCCGGATCTCTCCCTTTCCGCCTCCGCTGTGCTCGCCCAGAACAACACGGCATTCGGCTATCAGCACGTGACCGGGTCGTTGCTGAACCTTTTTGAGCCCGACAGCAGCGATTTTTTTGTGGGCATCAGCTATCGCCTGCCATTTGGTTTGCAGGCCGAGAAATCAAGGCTGGGACAGGCACGCAACGCCATGACCATTGCCATGGACAATCATGCCCAGACCGAACTGGGCGTCACCCAGCAGGTTGACAACGCCCTCGCCGGTTTTTTAAGCGCCCGCGCCCAGAAGCAGTTGGCGCAGCAAAGGATGGAGCTTGCAGAACTGGCCTATGCCAAGGTGGAACGGCTCAAAAACCTGGGGTTGGCCAGCCAGTTTGAGCTGTTGCAGACTTTGAACGATATGCTGAGCGCCCGCTCCAACTACATCGATGCCACGGTGGGCTATCATCAGGCCTATGTGCAGTTGCAAGCCAGCGAAGGGTTGTACGAATGAACCCAGCGGCCAACATGAATGAGCATACCGCCATCCGTCGGCAGACCCGGCGCAAGACCATGGTGGCGGTGCTGTTTGCCGCGCTCACCGGCGGAATACAGGCGCAGGAAACGCCGGCGGCGCCGTCCGATGCGGCTGCGGACAAGGAGGTCAATACGGCCTCGGTGAAGGTCGCAAATCTGCAAACTGCCGATGGCGTGGCGGAGCGGGAGAAGGCCATCAACGACGTGATTCGCGCCGCTTTCAACGCCAAGAGCACGGAAGGCGTGTGGCAGACGCTGGCCGGCAAGAAACTGGTGGAGATCGATCCGCACGCGGTGGCGCTGGCGGCGTTGAACAAGAACCTGTCCATCCAGGTATCGCATCTGAACAAGGAGATTGCCGCCGCGGCGCTGGACGAGGCCCGGGCCCTGTTCGATCCCGTCCTGAACCTGTCGTTCAACTACAGTGACAGCCGGGATTTCCTGCGTAACGAAACCGTGGCGCGATTCCACAAGGCGACGGTGCATTGCACCGGCGTGGTGGCGACCGATCCGCCAGAGTGTGCGGTGATTAACAACGATCCGAACCTGGATCCTGGAGGTCCGGGAACCGGCGTGTACGCGCGTTCCAATGATTTCCTGTTCTTCAGCAGCGGTTCGCCGGTCCAGTTCCTCGGCTATACCCAGCCGCGCCCGGCGATTTACAAGGTGCAAAGTCAGGTCGCCCATCCGGACGGCGTCACCGGTGATAACGAACAATATAACGCGGATTTTACCGTGACCCAGCTGCTGCCCTGGGGGCCGAGCCTGAGCTTCAACTACGAAACGGTTTACAAGACGGCGGATTTCATCAATAACCCGGACAGCCCGCAGGTGTCGGCGGGCAGTTATCACCGGCCCTGGACGGTTAACACGTCACTGTCGTTGACCATGCCACTGCCCGGCAGCGCTGGCTTCGGCCCCGACGCGGCCCAGGCCGATGTCGATGTGCACAAGTCGCTGCTGGGCAATGAACAGGCGGTATGGAACGTCAAGGACGTTATCAATAGCACCTTGCTGGTTGTAGACATCACATTTTGGAACCTAGTCGGGGCCACCAACAACTTTTACGCCGCGTTGGAAAACCAGCGCAGCGTGGAACAGTTGCTGAAGAAGACCGAGGAGATGTATCAGCTGCGCGAGATTACCGATTACAATCTTTCCCAGGTGCAGGCCGAGCTGGAGCGGGTGAAAAATCAGGTTGAGCAAACGAAGAACGCCTACATCAGCGCCTCCAACGCACTGCAACCATTGCTGGACAGCGGTGCGGACGTGGTCTACCTTCCCATCCAGTACAGCGTCAGCCTGGTTACGCCGCTCGAGGTGGACCCGGCTCAGCTCAGGCGGGAGGACGTCGCGATGAATCCGGTGCTGCAGGCGGAGGATTACAACGTCCAGTTGCGCGACGTCGATGTGAAGCAAAGCGACATCAACCGCCAGCCCAACCTGACCCTGAATGCCAATCCCCAATGGCTGCAGTCGAACAGCGTCTTCGGCTATTCCGAATGGCCCACGGCCATGAACAAGTTCTTCTCGCCGGACATCATCACCCAGACCTATACACTGCGTCTGGTGCGGCAGTGGGGCAACCAGGCGCTGGAGTCCCAGTATGCCGGTAACAAGGCCCTGCTTGAGAGGGAAAAGCTGATACTCCGCAGCGCTGAAAACACGCAGGTGCACAATCTGAGCGATGCCACGGTGGGGCTGATCAGCGCGCGGGCCCGCACGGATATTGCGCGCCGCAACTGGCAGCTGGCGCAGACCGCTTATCAGAAATCCGTCGATCAACAACGCGCGCGCACCGTGACTGAATACGAAATCATCCTGCAAAGCCAGAATCTGTTGCAGGCCACCAATAATTGGATTAGTGCGGTCATCAGCGCCAAGGAGGCCGAGGCCAGCGTGCTGGCGGCCCGTGGCGAACTCGTGGCCAAGTATGCCGAACGCACGGCCCAGACCGCCGCCGAGGAGGGCCGGGTCAAGGCACTGGCGATGGAAAACATCATCCCGCTTTTTGCCGGCAAGGTGTTCCATGATCGGTGAGCGTTCAACTCCGCGGTTGTTCGCCCTGCTTATGGCGGGCGGCCTGTGCGGCTTAAACGCCGGACTGGCCGTTGCCGCGGATGAGGCAGCCGGCACGGCACAGGAACAGGCGCGACTCGTTGACCTTCTGGGCGTGGACAGGCCGCTGGTTTCCGACGAGGTACTGAAGTCCGTTGCCAGGGAATTAACGCAGGGACAGGGTGCCCAGCTGTATGTGGAACCCAGAAAGGTTCGATTGCTGCCTCTGCGCGCCGCCGCCTTGGAGGCGTTGCAGAAGAATCTGAGCATCACGGTTGGACATGAAAGTGCCGAACTGGTTGAACAGGCCATCAAGGAGGCCGACGCGATCTTCAATCCAACGTTTTTATTCAATGTCGGCTTTGATCAGAGCACCACCTATGAACGCAGTCATTTTGGCACCGTGAGCATACAGACATTCTCGCCCTGCTTTTTCGGCTGCAACGGGGATCCCCTGGGTTTTGGAGGCCCATCCCCCCTTACGGGGGTGAATGGGTCGATTACCATCCCTCCTGATATATTGCATCCAGGGACCCCGCGGGTGAACCTGCTGCAATTTATCCAGGTAAGTTCCAGTTCCTTGCCCCCCGGACATCTCTGCAATCAGGATCCGGTGCTTGCCAGCGGCTTCTGTATGAAGGAAGTCGATGCCAGTACGAGTTCGAAGACGGGTCCGACACGCACCATGAAATACAGCGTGGAGGTCGATCAGCAACTGCCGTGGGGCCCGAGCTTCAGTGTCGGCCTCTTCACCACCGATCACAAGGTGTATTACAACCAGGCACAACGCCTGTCTTTCAACCGGCCATACGCCACCACCATGGTGTTCAACATGACGCTGCCGGTGCCGGGCGGCAAGGATTTCGGCCCACAGGCGCCCAACGACGTGAGTTTGCGGCAGGCGGAAAAGAGCGCCGAGCGCGCCGTCTGGGATTTACGATCCATCATCAACTCCACACTACTCGAAGTGGATAACAGCTACTGGCAGCTGGTGCGCAGTATTGAAAATCTCGCCGTAGTCATAGACAACCGCCAGCACATGGAAAAAATCGCCGAGCACACAGCGCATCTGTATTCGCAGGGACTCACGACGGCCTATGGCAAGGCCCAGGTCGATGCCGAACTGGCGAATCTGAAGACCGAGGAGGAGGCCGCCAAGGTGGCCGTAATCACGGCCTCGAATAATCTGGCCCCTTTGCTAGAGACTTCCGGCGAGTCCACCGATCCCTACCTGATCCTGCCGCGTGACTATCTGCCGTTGCTGGACAAGCTGCTGGTTGTGGATGCCGGGCAGGCGGTGCAGCAGGGGCTGGCGCACCGTCCGGATCTGGCCGCCGAAAGAGTGTCGAAGGAACAAAGCGAAATCGCGCTGGAATTCCAGCGCCACCAGTTGCGCCCAGATCTGAAGCTCACCGCCAATGTAACTGCGGCGCAGGATAACTCACAGATCGGCTACCGGACCTATTGGAAGAGCATAGGCGCCGTGGGCGATCCAGACACCTTGTCCAAAAATTACAATTTGAATTATCACTATCCATGGGGGAACCGCGCCTTCAAGGCGCAATTCGTGCAGGCGGAAAAGAGCGACGAGGCGGAGGCGCTGACCGTACGCAACGTGGAGAACACCGTCGGACAGCAGGTGAATGACGCCCTTGCCGCTGTCTTTGCCGCCCGGGCGCAGGTTGATATTACCGAAAAAAATGTGAATTTTGCCCAGACGGCCTATGACAAGTTGGTCAAGCGTCGTGAGATCGGCGGCGACGTGCGCGAACTGGAGTTGGTGACCAAGTCGCAGGAATTGCTGGCGGCCAGACTGAATCACATTAATGCCCTCATCAATAACAAGATTGCCGAGTCAAACCTGCTTGCGGCGCAGGGCATCATTGCCGCGGCCTATGGCGAGGCCACCGCGCCGAGCAGCGTGGACATACAGCGCCTGGAGTCGCTTGCCGGCTACGGGGTGTTCAAGTATTTCCCGCAAATATTCGGACATACCACTTCCCGCAAGACCACCACCGGCGATCAGAAATAGCACACCGTTAATCGTGAGTACGGGAGCCCCCGCCCTTCGTTCCACCGTTGCCTAAAGGGAGGGCACGGTTGCCGCTGGTGACGACCCCATGACCCTGGGACTTTTCTGCCATCCCGAAGATGAATTTGCGTCGCAGCTGGCGGCGCGGATGAACGCCGCGGCGACGGCATCCTGCCAGATTTTCGATCTCTCCTGGCGGAATGACCCGGTTCTGGTGCTAAGCGATGAAACCCTCAAGTGTTGTGGCAGGGACTTGAACGGATTCGATTGGCTGTGGGTTCGCGGATTGCCCTATATGGACCCCGTGTTGCCGTCGCCGTTGCGCGCGGTGGACTGGACCCTCTGGCGTTACGACCATTTGGTCGAGCAGCAGCGCTACAGCGCATGGGAAAGCCTGCTCTCGGAACTGGAGCGGCGGGGCGCAAGGTTGATCAATCCGCGCCGGCTGCTCCGCCGGCAATTCATGGTCGCTGAACATTTGCTCTATCTACGACGCCGTGGGTTTCAAATCCCGGAATTGCTGTGTAGCAATGACATGATGTCGGTGCTGGCGTTCACAGCGCGGCATCCCCGCGTGCGCTGGCGGCCGGCCACGGGACGTGCCGCCTGGCAGCGGTTTACAGAAAAGCAGCGCCTGTTTTTAATCACCCCCGACAAGCCGCCCGTGGTACTCACCGCCTGCGCCGGGCATCGACAGTTGCGGGCCTGGATTTTTGGCGGCGAAAACCTTTTGTGCATGAACGTGGAGCCGGCAGCAATGCGGGACGTGGAGGAACTTGGCGTCCCCACCGATCATGGCGAACTGGTCAGGCTGGAATCGCTGGAGATGTGGTCGCCGTTCATGCTGGGCAAGGAGGAGGTGAGCGAATTTAAGCGACTGGCCGATGTTGAGGGAGCCTTGTTGTTTGAAGTGAACTTTGACGTGACCGCCGACGGGAAGGTGATAATCTTCTGTGTGGATTATGATCCGCCCTTGGAGTCGTTGCCGCCGTCTGTACAGGCCCATCTCTTGGAAGCCCTATCGCGCCGGTTGTTGGGATTCACTGCGGCTGATGGGACCGCACAGCATCTTTTACCGACACGAGTCGAACGGCCGGTCTTGTTTTTGCGCCGCATGTTGCAGCTTCAGTTCGAGATGGAGCAGAGCAAATATCAGGATGCGGAGAATTGATGGCAATAACGCCACGGACAGGGAAATTTGCATCTTGGTGGTCGTGATGCATCTGGATCATCGCAAGGCGCTTAGGGAACGCGGCGCATGCTATTCGCGCTGGGTACTGGGGATACAGCGCCGCACCGTATATCTTGTGCCCCCGTCATCGATGGATCTCGAATGGATGTCCGAACAATTCGGCAATCCGGAAATCTCCGAGATGTTTGGTTATCGCAATTTGGGCACGCCAACCATGATCCGCCGCTACAATGCGGGCACGCTGGTCGTGGCCACCATAAAGTTGGTGGCCACCCGTGAACGCATCGGCTTTCTGATCATGTATCCGCCGGCGAAATTCGATTTCTGGGAGTTCGGCTATGCCATTACGGATCCCACGCACCGCAATGCCTTCCACGCTTTGAACGCCACGGATGCGGTCGGGCATTACATGTTTGAGCATCTGGGCGCAACCCTCTGCGGCTGGCGCACGCGTGATGATAACCAGGCCGCCGGTGCCGTCGTGCGCCGGCTGGGATACACGCCAGGCGAGATCATCGAGGAGGGCGGGCATCATTACACCATTTACCGATTGAGCAAGGAGGGATGGAAAAGGCGGCGCGAGAAGCTGGAACGCGGGGAACAGGAGACGCCGAATAAATCACCGCTTTTTTTCACCCTGCCGCCGCCATACGACCCCATTCTTCATCGTTAGCAGGCGGCCGCAAGCAGGGCCTGCGACTGCAAAATGAAAAGCAAAACCTCGGAATTGGCCCGCATACTCGAGCTGCCGCCGCTCATTCAACTGTCACGTCTGCCCGGCATGCGGCGGCCGGTGACGAAGCTGGCGTTTCATTGGATGCTGGGAGAACGTTGTGCCATGCTGTCACGCTGGGTATTGGGGATACAACGCCGCACTGTTTATCTCGTGCCGCCCTCGGTGGAAGATCTGGAATGGATGTTCGATCAGTTCCACAATCCGGAAATTTCAGAAATGTTTGGTTACCTTCACTTGGGCGGCCCGATCATGATTTACCGTTATAGTGCGGGTGCCCTGATTGTCGCGACCATCAAGTTGGTGGCTACGCGGGAACGCATTGGGTTTTTGATCATGTATCCTCCTGCGGAACTCAGGTTCTGGGAATTCGGCTATGCCATTCCCGACCCCGCGAACCGGAATGCCTTCAATGCGTTGAATTCCACGGATGCGCTTGCACATTACATGTTCGAACATCTGGAAGTGTCACTGCTGGGCTGGCGCACCCGGGAGGATAATCGTACCGCCGATGCGGTAGTGCGACGTCTGGGATACCCGCCGGGCGAGCGTATTGAGGAATTGGGACATCGTTACACCCTCTACCGTTTGAATCGGGAGGGATGGATGAAGCGCCGGGAGAAGCTGGAACGTGGTGAGGCACGACAGCAAGCTGGGCACCCAGCCTTTTTTGTCTTGCCACCTCCGTATGAACCGATAACTTAATTGATATAATATTTGTATACAGTGTCAAATTAAAATATACATTAGTAATTTATTTTTTGTACTGCAGCATGAGTTTAGACAATGAATAAATTTTTAATTAGTGTTTTAAAACAATAAGTTAAAATTAATTTAGTTTTGTACGCCTGTTAAACAAGGTAATGGCACGCCAACTGCACTCACATGCGTAGCCATTGCGAAATGGCCGTACTACACAGACTTATCAACCATTCTCGTTAAGATGAGGAGATTCATCATGGGGTTATTCGGCAAAGGTGGTGATGGCGGCGGATCCGGTGGTCATAACCAAGGTATGGGGGGCGCCAGTGCTGGTAGCGGCTCCACTAAGTCCGGCGGTGACGCCAACGCCACGGGTGGCGGCGGCAAGGGCGGTGGAAGCAGCGCTGGCAAGGGCTCTTCGGGCGCCAGCGGCGGTTCCGCTTCGGGCGGCAAGGGCGGTGGCGCTTCTGACAACACCTCCATCGGCAGCATCAACGTCAGCGGCTAATTAAGCAGTCGACTGTTCGTTGAAGGGCAGTTATTAACCATTAAGAGAGGAGATTCAACATGGGTTTATTCGGCAAAGGTGGTGGTAGTAGCGGATCCGGTGGTCATAACACAGGCATGGGAGATGCTGGTGCTGGCAGTGGCTCTCAGAAGTCCGGCGGTGACGCCAACGCCACGGGTGGCGGCGGCAAGGGCGGTGGAAGCAGCGCTGGCAAGGGCTCTTCGGGCGCCAGCGGCGGTTCCGCTTCAGGCGGCAAGGGCGGTGGCGCTTCTGACAACACCTCCATCGGCAGCATCAACGTCAGCGGCTAATTAAGCAGTCGACTGTTCGTTGAAGGGCAGTTAATTAACCATTAAGAGAGGAGATTCAACATGGGTTTATTCGGCAAAGGTGGTGGCGGTGGCGGTTCCGGTGGCTCGAACACGGGCATGGGAGACGCCAGTGCGGGAAGCCACTCTACTAAGTCAGGCGGTGACGCCAACGCCACGGGTGGCGGCGGCAAGGGCGGCGGAAGCAGCGCTGGCAAGGGCTCTTCGGGCGCCGGCGGCGGTTCCGCTTCAGGCGGCAAGGGTGGTGGCGCTTCTGACAACACCTCCATCGGCAGCATCAACGTCAGCGGCTAATTGAAGTTAAGCGCTTGTAACCAACGGGGGCATGTGATGAGCATGCCCCCGTTGTGTTTTTAAAGAATCTTTGATGGAGTGAGTCTGGAAAACAGGCTACGGATTTGCTCCAGGCAGAGCTTACAAAATCCATGGCTGGATTCGCATGAAAAATAAAGTCCATTGGCTGTTGCGCATCTGGGGCTACCAGTGCTTGCGCAAACCAGTGATCGATCTGGTCTTCCCCTTATGGGCGGGAAGCCGCGGCATCTACTGGTCACGCTGGGTCTACGGCATCCAGCGCCGGACGGTTTACCTGGTGCCGCCGGCGAAGGAAGACCTAGGCTGGGTATTTAACCACTTCAACAGCCAGGAAATATCCGAAATGTTCGGTTTCCAGACGCAGGGAACGCCAAATATGATATTGCGCTACTCTGAAGGCACGCTGGTGTTGGCCATCATCAAGGCGGTGGCGACCCATAAGCGTCTCGGTTTCCTGGTCATGTTCCCACCAATCCGGGGCAACAATTATTGGGAATTTGGCTATGCCCTGCCGGACCCGGCCGATCGTAACGCCTTTCATGCGCTTAATACGCATGACGCCGTCGGGCACTATATGTTCGATCATATGAATGTGCCGCTATGTGGTTCGCGCTCTCGCGATGATAATCACGCCGCTAATGCCGTGATCCGGCGTCTGGGTTACAAACCCGTAAACAGTTGCGAGCAGAATGGGCACAAATACGAGTTTTTTGCGATGTACCAGGAAGACTGGCAAAGGCGGCGGAAGAAGCTTGCGCGCGGAGAAGAGCGGGAAAACACCGGTCGTCCACTGTTTTATACTTTGCCTCATCCCTACCTTCCTGTGGTTTAAGTATGGATAGAGTGGCGGATCTCGCGGAAGTCGGTCCCCAAATCGTCCTTTAAATCGGCTAGGCTAGCGCCATGGATATGCCGGTGATCGCGATGTTCGCCGATCGCAACAGCGAACAGCTGACCCGTGCCGCTGACGCGGTACGGCGCGAAGGTGGCGAGCCCAAGGTCTTCGACATTCAATTGGGGGGCGCAAGCCGCTCGCGCATGACCTGCGGAACGCAAAGTCTTGTCTGGGACGACATGGACTTTGGGGACATCCGCGCAATTCATGTGCGTTGCACTTCACCCAATACCCTGCCGACGCCGCCCCCGATCCTTAACGTCGGTTTTTACAGCGACTGGCGAGGTCAATTCCTGCGCGAGCAGGAATACCAGGCGGCCGCCTATGGCTTCTTCGATGAACTCGCGGCGCGCGGCAAACTGGTGGTCAATCCCCTGACCGCCGGTTACATCGATCACAATACCAAGTCGCAGTTTTACGCCAAGTTGCATTCATGGGGCTTCGATGTGCCCCGTACGCTGACCACCAATGATCCAGCGGTGGCGGAGTTGTTTATCGCGGCGAACAGTGAAGTCGTCGTGAAACCTGCCATGGGCATTGGTTCGACCCGCCTCATCACACCGGCGGATCGGCGGCGCCTCGGGGAATTCCGCGCCTGCCCGGTGTTGATGCAGGAACGCGTCCGCGGCCATGTCGTGCGCGCGCACGTGGTGGCGGATGCGATGGTACTGGCCCTGCGCATTCGCGCCGAACACGTCGATTCACGCACCAGCACGGAGGGCTTTGACTACTACGCCATGCCCGGCAGGGAACAACAGCGCGTGGTGGAAGCCACGCGCCGGCTGGGGCTGCATTTCGCGGCGTGGGACCTCATTGTCACAAATGAAGGAAGGCACGTTTATCTCGATTGCAATCCGGGGCCGTATCTTCTCTGGATCGGGCCTGAATTTGTGGCCGCCGTATTGACGCAACTGGCGCGTTATCTGGTGACTTACGCGCGCAGGGAATCCCTTTCGGCCGCCGCCGCCGCCGTGGAGCCCGTGCCGCCCCCTGTGGGGTCGTGAACCGTGAGGAGGATACTGCTGATCGCCGACATGGAAGGCATCGCCGGCGTGGATATGCTGCCCTCACTCATCGCCGGGACAGCCGAATATGACGCCGCCTGCATGCGCATGACCGTGCAGGTGAATGCAATGATCGAAGGATTTGCCGCTGCCGGATACGACGAAATCATTGTCAGTGACAGTCATCGCGGGGGCGCCAAGGGCACCAATGTGCGGCCGGAATCGCTGCATCCACTGGCCCGGCTGGTGCTGGACGAGGATGCCTACGCTGCATTTTATTTTCGTGATGTCGAGGCCGTGGCCTGCATCGGCATGCACGCGCCCGCCGGAACGCAGGGCTTCGCCGCGCATACGGTCAGTGTGCAGTGCGACTGGTGGTCGCATGGCCGGCGTTTGAGCGAGACTGACATCGTGCTGGCGCTGGCAGCGGAGCAGGGGTTGCCGGTGGCGCTGATCGCGGGCGATGACGTCCTGTGCGGAACTCTGCCGCCGGCGGTTCCTCGTGTCCAGATCAAGACCAGCCGCGATCCGGAGTCGGCTGTATCCATGGACGAGACTGCGGCGTGCGAGACTTTGCGCAAGGCTGCTGCCGGCACGATCCCTGTGCGGCTGCCGCCGCCGCTCGCACAGCCGCTGGAAATCGTATTCAAGAGCCGCTGGCAGGCGGAATGGGCAGCACTGCGAGGTGCGCGACGCTGCTCCGAATATCGCATTGCGGTGGAGGGCGGAAGTTTCCGCGAACGCTACGAACGGGGCCACCGGCTCGTCCTCGACACCATCACCGGGGTCATTCCGGCGGTGCGCGGCGCTCCGGGCAGTACGGAGTTGGCAGAGGACATCACGGAGTTGATCACGCGACCGGTGGTGACAATGGAGAATGAAGTCCGCCCCCTCCCCACCGGTGATCTGCGCAAGACCGCACAGATGTTTCTCCACTGCACGACATTCTCCGATGAGTTCGGCGTCGTATTACGAGCCCTGATTCTGCACATGCTGGAGGCTTGGGCGCCCAGCGTGTATGCAGAGCTTGAGTTGTCCCCGGTTTTGGGAGATGCCCTGCGGGAATTGCGGCGGATACCTCTGACCTTTCCATGCGCACTCAAACCCCACGAAGGCATGGCGCGCGTGGATGCGTGGTATATCCTGAAAGAACGTCGGTTAACCGGCTGTGAGATGGACCTCGAATCATTGCGGGGCTATGTGCGTCATCTGCATGCAGAAAGGGCGTTTATTTATGCCTTTATCATCGCCGGCATGACGGAGAGTCTTGGCGTGGACACGGGAATGCGTTTCCCCGATCGCCCCCTGCGCGGACAATCGCGGACCTATGATTTGTATTGGGTCGCACACGAATTTTTCTTTGCCGCACACTACTTGTGCCGGCCATTATCTTTTGCAGGGTGGGAGACACGCACGGAGGAGTTGTTGATAGCGGTGCCGTGGTTGCTGCGGCAGGGGCACGCCGATCTGGCCGCCGAGGTGGCCCTATGCCTGCAATTGATGGGGGAATACGCGGCGCCGCGTCACCGGCAATTGCTGGAATTCCTGCTCGCCGCGCAACGCCCGGACGGCGCGCTGCTGGACGGTTCGCTGGGTGATCCTCCGGAATTGCTGGCGGACCACGCGACCGGCGTGCTGCTGCTGGCGCTGGCGGGTGCGGAGGAGTGGAATCGCCGACGGAGCACCGGACCATGACCACGCGCGGAAATATGGTCATCACCGGCGCATCGACCGGAATTGGCGAGGCCTGTGCTCTTCATTTCGCGCGCGCCGGTTTCACGGTATACGCCGGTGTGCGCAATGACAGTGATGCCGGGCGGCTACAACGATCCAGTCCGAATCTTCAACCGGCGCTGCTTGATGTGACTGTCGAGTCGTCAATTGAGCGCGCCATCGAGCATATCGCGGCGCAGACGGGTGCCGCCGGCTTATGCGGCCTCGTCAACAATGCGGGCATAGCCGTGGCCGCACCGCTCGAATGTGTCTCCCTGGGAAAATTCCGCCGGCAACTGGAGGTCAACGTCATCGGTGCGCTGGCGGTGACGCAACGTTGCCTGCCATTGCTGCGCCAGGGGAGGGGAAGGATCGTGAACATGAGTTCGGTGTCGGGCCTCGTCGCGCCGCCATTCGTGGGGCCCTATGCCGCGTCAAAATTCGCACTGGAGGCGCTGTCGGATGCCCTGCGGCTGGAACTCAAACCATGGCGCATTCACGTGGCCGTGGTCGAACCCGGACCGGTGGCCACGCCGATCTGGCAGAAGTCCCGCGACGCAGTCGCCCAGTTCATGGAAGATCTGCCGCCGACATACCGCATGCTTTACGGGCAGGCGACGCAGCAAATGGCGCGGGTCATGGAAGACGCGGCCGGCGCCGCCGTGCCCGCCGACTGGGTGGTTGCCGCGGTCGAGCACGCGCTGCTTTCACCACGTCCCCGCACGCGCTATCTCGCCAGTCGCGGCATGCGGTTCACCATGTGGTTGAGCCGGCTGCTTCCCGATCGCTGGCGCGATCGCGGGCTCCTGAAGCATTATGGATTGCCGGACTGAAGCGGGTCGATATTCACGTTGTGTCTGAACAGATTCGCCGGGTCATAACGGCGCTTGAGTTGGACCAGGCGTTCATAGTTGGCGCCGTAGACGGCGTGTTTAGTCGTTGGCGCGGCGTCAGCGCCGACATAATTCACATATACACCACCGCTCGATTCCGGAATCAGGGCCTGGTGCAGTTCCCGAACCCACCGCATGGAGTCGGCCGGATCTTCCTCAAGCTGCCATTGGGTGGTGATGGCAATGCCGAAAGTGGCGTCCCTGTGTGCGAAGGCGGTGGCCTGTGGAGCGACCCGACCCATGGCGCCGCCCAGATGTTCAATGACAGTATAAAAATCCGCGTCGGTCGCATGTGATGTGTGTTCGGCAATGATATTCAAGACCGGGTCCGTAAGACCCTGCAGAAAATGCGCGCGCCAGTAATGGCCGAGCCCCGACGGGAATGCGCCCACGTTGGCTTGATGAATGGCGGCATAAGTCCTGGGCGCAAAGTCATCGATCATGGGCGTGGAAAACCTGCGTAAAGGGGCAAGTATGTGCTCCGCCTCCGACGTCGGACCCGCGTGCAGGGCGGCGACGAATGCAACCGCTGATCCGCTGCGTTGACGGCGCATGCCTAGATATGCCGTGGTGGCATCGGACAATCCCGCCACATAGTCGCGATAGAAATGCAATAACTCTCGGCAGCGCTGAAGAGGATACGCCACGTGACCGCCATACAACGGTGGAATGGAATGCAGCTTGTAGCGCAGTGACGTCGCCACGCCGAAATTGGCGCCGGCGCCGCGCAGCGCCCAGAACAGCTCGGGATCGCGATGTTCATCCACCGTCACACGCCCGCCCTGCGCATTTATCAGTTCAACGTCGATCAAGTTGTCGCAGGCCAGCCCAAAGAGGCGGGTCAGCGCCCCATAGCCACCGCCCAGGGTCAATCCGCCGATACCGACGTCCGGGTTGAAGCCGCCCGGCGTGGCCAGTTGATGTGGCGCGGTGGCGGCAACCATTTCACCCCAGGTTGCGCCGCCGCCGGCGGCGACAGTGCGGTCGACGGGGTTGATTTGTATCTTCTTGAAACGTGCCAGATCCAGCAGCACCGAACGATCCGCGCTGCTGTGGCCGGCGATGCTGTGGCCGCCGCCGCGCACGGCAATGCTGGCATCGTGCGCCGCCGCGAATTGCACGGCCTGCCGCACGTCCTCCGCGTCGGCGCATTCCACGATGATATGCGGGCGTTGATCGATGGCCGCATTCCAACCGCGGCGTCTGCGCTCGTACGCTGGTGATCCGGGCATGTGCAACCCGCCGCGCAACGCGGCGGCAAGTTGATTCAGCGCTGCAGGGGAAAAGGGGGAGGCGATGGGCAAATCAGCGGAGGATGGCGGAGAGGGATTTGAACTCCGCATGCTGCGCGTCACGCAGCCACTCGAAAACCACGGACTCGGAATTGGTGACGGTGACTCCGCCATGACGCAGGCGGTTGATGGCGCTTTCATAATTTTCCAGCCGCCGTGAACAAACGGCATCTTCGACGACAAATACTTGACGGCCCGCGGCATGCAGATCGAAGGCGGTTTGCAGCACGCATACATGGGCCTCCATGCCGGCCACGACGATCTGCGGGCGCGCGGTATTCTGGCTCACCGCCTCGAAGCCTGTTGCGGCCACGCATGAAAAACAGGTTTTTTCCAGGCGCCTGCTTTGTGCCGGCACTGCCGAACCGATGCCCGGTAACAACGTACCCAGCCCCTTGGGATACTGTTCCGTGACGATCACGGGGATGCCGAGTCGAGTGGCGGCGCTGAGCAGCAAGACGGTATTTTTGATGACACGGTTGATGACCTTCTCCGGCATCGCCGCGCCCAGTTTTTCCTGGAGGTCTATCACCACGAGCTGGCTCGCGTCATGGCGGCACAAACCGTCATTCGATGGCGTGGGCAATGTCATGAGTTCAATGCGCCAGCCATTGGTTGATGGTGTCCAGATCTGCAGGTGTCAGCGTGCCCGCGGCCTGTTTGAGCTGCAAGGTGCTGACAATATAGTCATAACGCGCCCTTGCATAATCGCGCTTGGCCGCGAATAACTGACGTTCCTGCGTCACCACATCCACAGTGGTGCGGGTGCCCACCTCAAAGCCCGCCTCGGTTGCTTCCAATGCCGTCTGCTGGGAGACCACGGCCTGCTGCAGCGCCTGGATGCGGCTGATGCCGGATATCACGCCGCGGTAGGCGTCGCGGCAGGTGCGTATCACCGAGCGCCGCTGCTGCTCCTCCTGATCAACGGCGGCTTCATGACGGTGCTCGGCCTCGCGCGTGCGCGACTGCACAAAGCCACCCTCATAGATGGGGAGATTCATTTCCATGCCGATGGCGCTGTCCACCGTATCCGTGTCGCCAAACCGGCCGCCTCCCGAGATGGTGTTGCCATGGCTGCCGACGACGTCCAGCGTCGGATAATGACCGGCCCGCTGCACTTCGATCTCCTGCTCGGCGATGCGTGTGGCGGCCTGGGCAGAGGCAAGGCTGAAATTCTGCTTGAGCGCGGTGTTGGTCCATTGTTCAATGTCCGCCGGCTCGGGGGTGATCAGCGGCATTTTATCGCTCAAGGACGCCAGATGATCTTCGATTTCTCCGGCGAACTCGCGCAACGCCTGGCGCGCGTCGTCCAGCTGCTTCTGTGCAGCTATCTCATCGGCGACGGACTGATCATAGCCCGCCTTGGCTTCCTGAACGTCGGTGATGGCGATCAGACCCACGTTGAAACGCTGTTGCGCCTGCTCCAGTTGCCGGGCCAGGGCGTTCTTCTCCGCGCCCGCGAACTCAAGATTGTCCAGCGCCGCCAACACGTCGAAGTAGCGGCCTGAAATACGGACGATGAGATCCTGCCGCGCGGCGTCGACGTCGAGCTGGGCCTGACGGATGCGATCATCGGTTTGTCTGAATTGCAGATATTTATCGTAATGATAAACCGGCTGCGTCAGGTTGATGCTGTAGCCCCGGGTGACGAAGGAGCAATTGGCATCCGTCGGTCCATTGCCGCAAATCGACTGGTTACCCAGGCTGATACCTTGATCATGCTGTGAGAAGTTTGAATTGATGCTGAGATTGGGCAGCAGGAACTGGGCGCGCGCTTGGGGGCGGCTTTCCAGCACGGCTTCATAAGTGGCCTGCACCCCCTGGAACTGGGGATCCTGGCCCTCCGCGCGTTGATACACCTGTCGGAGGTCTTCGGCGATGAGCGCCGGTGATCCCGCCAGACAAAAAACGAACAAAAGCCACTGCAGTCGCTTTCGACAGTCCATGAGCCGAGGGCACCTGTTTCTTGTTATATTAGGGCGATCTTAATACCGCAGCTTGTTCCGGTCGACCGTACGCCCCCAGACGGCCTGACCAACCCTGAAAAGTCAAGACGGAATTTATTGTTAGAACACGAAGCGCGGTCCAGGTTCAGCGCCGATGAGCGGCGCGATCGATGTCTCAAACAGTGATTCGGTTGACCATGCTTTATCACCCCGGCGCGTAATCAGGCAGGCCTCCATGATTGGTTCCGTGCCAAGGATGACAAACAGCCGCCCGCCCGGACGCAATTGCCGCTGAAACCGGCCCTGAAGCTCGGGCAGCGACCCGGTGACGGCGATGGCGTCGTATTGATCATCGCCCCAGCCCGACACGGCATCGCCGGTCTCCAGCCGTACGTTCCTGAATCCCGCGTTTTCGAGTCTTGCCCCGGCCGCGCGGGTGAAATCGGCATGGATATCGACGCTTACCACCTGCGATCCGGACCGCGCCAATAGCGCAGTCAGGTAGCCGCTGCCGGTGCCGATCTCCAGAATGCGGTCGGTGGGGTGTATTTGCAGCGACTGCAACAAGCGGCCCTCGACCTTGGGCGACATCATGGTTTCACCATGGCCGATAGGCAGGCAGATGTCGGAGAAGGCCAATTGACGGCTGGTGGGGGGCACAAAATCCTCGCGATGTATGGCCATGAACAAATCGAGTACGCGTTCGTCCAGCACCTCCCAGGGGCGGATTTGCTGCTCGATCATGTTGAAGCGGGCTTGTTCGAAGTTCATGGATTCCGCCGGCCGGCTGGCTTCATCGCGCATCATTATATTATAGTGTTACGCATGGCGAGCTAGGGGTGCCATACTGCGGTCTCGGACCGCTCCATGGCTGAGAAAGACCCTCGAACCTGATCCGGCTAATACCGGCGTAGGAAAGCATCCAGCCATCCCGCCAGATCAGGAACGCCGCCCCACACATCCGGAGGTGTGATATGAGCGCGATCCCTGAAACGACCGCCCCACAGGCAGTGCAAGTCGATCCATTGGCAATCAAACCCCTGCCGGCGTCGCGCAAGGTATATGTCGCTGGTGCACGGCCCGATATGCGCGTGCCCATGCGCGAGATCAGCCAATCGGACACGCCCACCGCGGCCGGTATGGAGAAGAATCCGCCGTTGACGGTATACGACACCAGCGGCCCTTATACCGATCCGGAAGCGCAGATTGACATCCGCATCGGACTCCCGGCATTGCGCGCGGCTTGGATAGCGGAGCGCGGCGACAGCGAAGAACTGGCCGCGTGGAGTTCAGAATATGGCCGGCTGCGCGCCGTCGATCACAAGCTCGCCAGGTTGCGTTTCCCGGGGATGCAGCGAAAACCGCGCCGCGCAGTGGCGGGCGCCAATGTGTCCCAGATGCACTACGCACGGCGGGGTATCGTCACGCCTGAGATGGAATTCATCGCCATTCGGGAAAACCAGCGGCGTGAAGGCCTGGCCGAATGGCTTACCCGTCAGCATGCGGGACAGGATTCTGGCGCCAACATTCCTCGATTCGTCACGCCGGAATTCGTGCGTGACGAAGTGGCGCGCGGACGCGCCATCGTCCCCGCCAACATCAACCATCCCGAGACCGAGCCGATGATCATCGGTCGTAACTTTCTGGTGAAGATCAACGCCAACATCGGCAATTCCGCGGTGACCTCCGGCATCAACGAGGAAGTAGAGAAAATGACCTGGGCGATCCGCTGGGGCGCGGATACGGTCATGGACCTGTCCACCGGCAGGCACATCCACGAGACACGCGAGTGGATCATCCGCAATTCGCCGGTACCCATCGGCACGGTGCCGATCTATCAGGCGTTGGAGAAAGTCGACGGCAAGGCCGAGGAACTCACCTGGGAAATCTACCGCGATACGCTGATCGAGCAGGCCGAGCAGGGCGTGGACTACTTCACCATCCATGCCGGAGTACGGCTGGCTTACATCCCGCTCACAGCGAAGCGCATGACGGGCATCGTGTCGCGCGGCGGCTCGATCATGGCCAAATGGTGCCTCGCGCATCACAAAGAAAGCTTCCTCTACACGCAGTTCGAGGACATCTGCGAGATCATGAAGGCCTACGACGTCGCCTTTTCGCTTGGTGATGGGTTGCGGCCCGGATCAATTTACGACGCCAATGACGAGGCGCAGATTTCCGAATTGCGCACGCTGGGCGAACTCGCCGACATCGCCTGGAAGCACGACGTGCAGACGATGATCGAAGGCCCCGGCCATGTGCCGATGCAACTTATCAAGGAGAACATGGAGTTGCAGTTGAAGTACTGCAAGGAGGCGCCATTCTACACGCTGGGGCCGCTGACGACGGACATCGCGCCGGGCTATGACCATATCACCAGCGCCATCGGCGCCGCCATGATCGGCTGGTATGGCACGGCGATGCTCTGCTATGTCACGCCGAAGGAGCATCTGGGGCTTCCGAACAAGAACGACGTCAAGGACGGCATCATCGCCTACAAGATCGCGGCGCACGCCGCCGATCTCGCCAAGGGCCATCCGGGCGCGCAGATCCGCGACAATGCGCTGTCCAAGGCGCGCTTCGAGTTCCGCTGGGAGGACCAGTTCAACCTGGGCCTTGATCCCGACAAGGCCCGCGAATTCCATGACGAGACCCTGCCGAAAGAAGCGATGAAGGCCGCGCATTTCTGTTCCATGTGCGGCCCGCACTTCTGCTCCATGAAAATCACTCAGGAGGTGCGCGAATATGCGGAACGCGAGGGCATCAAGGACATGCAATCCGCGTTGTCCATGGGCCTTGAGGAAAAAGCGCATGAATTCCGCGATGCAGGCGGTGAGATCTATCGGCCGGTTTCCCCCTGACAGGTGAAGAGCCTTCACGGCAAGGTGGCTCTGATTACGGGCGGCGCCGGTGGTATCGGGCGCGCGCTGGCCAGACACGCCGCCAGTGAGGGCATGCGGCTGGTGCTGGCGGACAGGGATGGGCGGGCCTTGAAGATGCTGGCGCATGCCCTGCGCGCCGACGGCGCCGATGTACTGGCAGAGAAAGTGGACGTCACCAGCGCGCGTGACGTCAATGCGATCGTCAACGACGCCTACCGGCGCCACGGCGTCGTGCATCTGCTCATCAACAGTGCCGGCGTCGGCGCAGGCGCAATGGCGTGGGGAGGCAGCATGACATCCTGGAGGCGTGTGTTGGACACCAATTTATACGGTTCGATCCACACGGTGCGCGCCTGTATTCCGCGCATGCTCAAACAAGGGGCCGAGGCGTATATCGTCAACATCGCCTCGATTCTCGGCCTGATCACCTTCCCGCGTTTGAGCGCCTACGCCACCAGCAAGCACGCACTGGTGGCCTATTCCGAAGGCCTTTACCATGACTTGAATTTCTTTTTGCGGGCGGAAATCGGCGTTTCCGTGGCCTGCCCGGGTTTTGTACGCACCCGGATGCAGCGGCCCGAGAGCGGGTGGCTAGGGTGGTTTCGCGCCCGCAGGCGCGGAGGAGGCCCCGACGAAGCGGCCATCGAACTGTGGCAGCGCATGAGCGGGCAGGGCATGCCGCCGGAGGAGGTGGCGCGGAGGATGTTCGCGGGCATCGCGGAACGGCGTTTCTACATTTTCACCCACCCGGGACTCCAGTTTGCGCTGGAACGCGCCATGCGGGCACGGCTGGCCGGCGATCCGCCACCACAATTCAGCGTGCAGGACCTCCTGCAAGCTTGTAATGATTGACATTAAACCGCTGCACGCGCTCGCTTGAGGACTTGACGGCTGTCACATTGTCGTCATTCATGATGACCATAGTGGCTGGGGGCGAGGAATAACCATAATTTTAAGGAGAGTGAGCCATGTCTATCTATGTCATTCGCGCCTGCAGAGCTAAAAAGGGCAAGGGCAGGGATGTACAGCAGCTTCTGAAAAAGGCCATCGAGAATATGCCAAGCTCATTCGTATATCAAAGCAAAGGTGATGCGAATGATTTTGGCATCTTCGTCGAATTCGATGGTGAAAAAGCTGCGCGCGAGTTTGCCGATTCCGACGAGCAGGCTGCTATTACCCGGCAGTTGACATCAATGGTTGAGGATGCCACTCCCATCACCGTCTGGAGTCGCGTCTGAGGGCTGTTTTACCATAAGGTCATGGTTGTGTTGGGCGCACACGGCGGGCAGTTAGCTGCCCGCCAGCGGCGAGCCGTTTCATTGGATGATAAGGGCCTCTCATAAATGATGCCCCGTCTTCCTGGTTTTTGCGTTCTCATTCAGGTACTACCGACACCGTTCGCGCAGCCAATGCGCAATGCACCAATCTCCTCAGGACTTGCCAGCACACTGCCGGGAGGCTAGATTTTACACATGCGAGGTGCATGGCAGACATGAACCATAACCAGCCAGCGCCGGAGAGAGGGAGGGGGTATGTCCATCTATGTCGTTCGTGCCTGCCGTTCGAAGAAGGGGAAAAGCCAGGAAGTGCAGCAACTGTTGAAGCACGCCACGGAGAACATTCCGGGGGTGTTCGTCTATCAGAGCATGGCGGATCCCAATGATTTCGGCGTATTTGCCGAGTTCGCGAGCGAGGAAGCGGCGCGCAAATTCGCCAAGTCCGCTGAACAGGTCGAAGTGACCGACAAAATCACTTCATTGGTGGATTGCGCCACGTCCATTTCGCTGTGGAAGCAGGTTTAGGCCGCCCGTAGTCGTGACAGTGCGGCGTCCACTGCTGCAACGCAATTCGGCCATTGCTGGTCGCGAGTGCTGAGACCGCGGCGCCAGCGCCGTGCCCCGGCCACCCCTTGGTACAGTCCGAGCAGGTGTCGCAGGACGTAATGCTCATTCTCGCCGTACGCCACCTGCGCGTCGGCATACTCGGCGTAGCGGCGCGCGACTGCCTCGCGCGCCAGCACGGGCGGGCCGCAGAAAATCTCCTCCTCAATGCGCGCCAGCAGGTAGGTGTCGTCACAAGCCGCGCGGCCGATCATCACGCCGTCCACGTGTTGCAGATGCGCGCGCATATCAGCGACCGTTTTGACGCCGCCATTCAAGATAATCGTGAGTTCAGGAAAATCGCGCTTGATCTGATACACGCGATCGTATTGCAGTGGCGGGATTTCCCGGTTCTCCTTCGGGCTTAAGCCTTTCAGCAGCGCCTTGCGCGCGTGCAGGATGAACACACGGCAACCGGCCGCCGCGACCATGCGAATGAAGTGAGATAGTTCCTCGTAGGAATCGCGCTCGTCAATCCCCAGCCGCGTCTTTACCGTGACCGGAATATTCACCGCCTCAGACATGGCGCGCATGGAATCAGCAACCAGCTCCGGCTCCGCCATCAGGCAGGCGCCGAAACGACCGTTCTGCACCCGGTCGCTGGGGCAGCCGACATTGAGATTGATCTCGTCATAGCCATATTCAGCGCCATGGCGTGCGCATTGCGCCAGTTCCAGTGGATCACTGCCACCCAATTGCAGCGCGACGGGATGTTCCTCGGGATTGAAGACCAGGTGCCGCTCGCGATCGCCGTGCAGCAGCGCGCCGGTCGTCACCATCTCGGTGTACAACAGAGCATGCGGTGACAGTAGCCGTAGCAGGTAGCGCAGATGGCGATCCGTGTAATCCATCATCGGCGCCACGCACAGCCTTCGGTCAATTTGTTTTTCTTGCATAATCTGTCGCGAAACTCGCTTGGTACATTAATTATAATGGCATGGCTTGATGGTGAGCTAAAGGCAGACGCGGTTGAGAAGGCGGGAGGTGAAGGTGGCGCGAAGGTAGAAGCCGCGCGGCAGGGTGGCGGTGGGTGCGCCCTCGGCATCATGGCCAGCGGTGCGGGCGCGGCCGTGGGCGGCCTTGGGCCGGATTTGCAGCCAGGTGCCTTGAACGCCACGCACGCTGTCCGTCTGTCCCAGCGCCAGCTGCTCCATGAGTTCCTCCCAATCGGTGCGCAGTTGTTGTTCTTCTTCCGCAGTGGGGCTCCACAGTATGGCTTGACCGACACGGCGATCTTTCAGTTCAACTCCATGTGCGGATTCGATGGGCACCCACAACACGCGCGCAAGCTTTCTGTACACCAGTGAATCGCGCCAACTCAGGGAATGCTGATCGCCATGCGGGACGACACAGAGATAAGTCGATTCACGTGGTTTGCCGTTTGCATCGACCGGGATGGTCTTTATCTCGATGCCGAGCGCGGGTAAATCTGGTTCCGGCCGCGAACCACCGCTGGCGCCGAGCGCACGTTCAATCGATTCGCCGATGACGCCCTTGTGACGCAGCAGATTGGCCGGAAGGGTGACATGCATTTGTGCGGCGATTTCGCCCAAGGTGCGTCCGGCCAGTGAACGCGCACGTGACAGCAATTCCGCTTCGCTGGATGGCGGAGCGGGCCAACGCTCAGTCATTGGCCAGGGCCGTGGTGATGGAGTGGCGCAGGCACTCCAGCTTGACCTCGTCTTTCAGGGGCAGGTTGTCCATGCCGGTGAGATAGAAGATGTCCTCGACGCGCTCGCCGAAGGTGGCGATGCGTGCGTTCTGCAGGCGCACGCCGCAGAAGCGCATGGCCTGCGCGATCCGCGCCAGCACGCCGGGACGATCGGTGGTGATGACTTCCATCATCGTGCGCGCATTCACGGGATCGTCCGAGAACAGCACCTCCGTGGGTATGGTGAAGTGCCGCAACTTGCGACTCAGGCGACGCGTGGGCACCGGTGTTTCGATGTGTTCCTTGATGTTACGCTTGAGCGCGGTGATGATTTCATCGCTGCGCTGCTCGCTCTGGATGATGTCGCCGCTGTCGGCTTCCAGCACGGTGTAGGTATCCAACGTGTAGCCGTTGGTTGAGGTGAGGATGCGTGCCTCCTGGATGTTGAGGCCGAGCGCGCCCAGTGTCTGGGTGGAAATGCTGAACAGACCGTCCTGATCGCGGGTGTAGATGAAAATTTCGCTGCCACCGCGCCTTGTCTCCGGGCGGATGTGAATGAGCGGCTCGCTGGAATCACCGTGAGGCAGGATCACCTGGGCGTGCCAGGCGATCTCCTCGGGCAGGTGGCGCAGGAAGTAATCCTCGCCCATTGTCTGCCACAGTTTCTGCGCCGCCGCCTGATCAATCTGCTGGCTGTGCAACAATGCCATTGCCTCGGTTTGCGTCTCGGCGATGCGTTCCTGCCGCTGGATGGGATTTTCCAAACCACGCCGCAGCGCGTGCAGTGTCTTGCGGTACAACTCGCGCAGCAGTGAATCCTTCCAGCTCGTCCACAGCGTCGGGTTGGTGCTGCGAATATCCGCGACGGTGAGCAGATAGAGATAATCGAGATGCATCTTGTCGCCAAGGGTGCCGGCGAAATTATGGATGACCTTGGGATCGGAGATATCCATGCGCTGGGCGGTTTTGGACATCAGCAGATGATGGCGCACCAGCCAGGCCACCAACTTGCCGTCGAATTCGCTCAGGCCGTGATGGCGGCAAAAGGCGAGGGCTTCGTGCTCGCCCAGTTCCGAGTGGTCGCCGCCGCGCCCCTTGCAGATGTCGTGAAACAATCCGCCGAGGTAAAGTAATTCGGGTTTTGGCAGTTGCGCCATGACCTCGCGGCATAAGGGGAGATCGTCATTTTCGTCCGGGAAGGCCAGTCGGCGCAGATTGCGCACCACGAACAGCGTATGTTCGTCCACCGTGTATACATGGAAGAGATCGAACTGCATGAGACCGACGACTGCGCCGAAGACGGGCAGGTACGCCTCCAGAACGCCGTAGCGGTGCATGCGTTGCAGTTCGTGCCCCAGCCGGCGCGGCTGCCGGATGATCTCCATGAACAGGCTGCGGTTGCGCAGGTCATCGCGGAATGACTCATCGATCATGTGGCGGTGGTTGCGGATGAGCCGGATGGTGCTGGCGCGCACGCCCTGAATCTCCGGCCGTTGCTGCAGGAACAGGAAGATTTCCAACAGGGCAAAAGGATAGCGCTGGAAAATACGGTCATTGCAGACTTCGATGAAACCGTTGCGGATCTGGAAGCGGTTGTTGAGGGGGATGATTTCCACGGGATGGTCGGTGTGCAGGATGGCCTCCTCGAACAATTCCAGCAGCATTTCATTCAGTCGTCGCAATTCCAGCAGCGTGCGATAGAACAACTTCATGAACTGCTCGATGCCGCGGTGGCCGCCCGCGGGGTCACGGAAACCGAATTGCTCGGCGATCAGGCGTTGATGGTCGAACAGCAGCCGGTCCTCGCGCCGGCCGGTGTACAGATGCAGTCCGTAGCGGATGCGCCAGAGAAATTCCTGGCCTGCATCGAGCGTCTGGTATTCCTCCTCGGTCAGGAAGCCGTGGTTCACCAGATCGTGCAGGGTCTCGGCGCCGAAGTGGCGCTTGGCCACCCAGCCGATGACCTGGATGTCACGCAGGCCGCCGGGACCTTCCTTGACGTTGGGCTCCAGATTCTCGGCGGTGTCATGGAATCGGCGATGCCGTGCGTTCTGTTCATCGCATTTGGCCGCGAAGAAGGCCGGCGTGGGCCAGATCTGCGCCGGGCCGGTAATCTCCCGCATCTGCGCGTACAGCGCGCCGTCGCCGTCAAGCATGCGCGCCTCCATGAGATTGGTGGCGACGGTGATGTCCGCCGCCGCCTCGCGCCGGCAATCCCCCAGCGTGCGTGTGCTGTGACCGATGTCCAGCCCGATATCCCAGAGCATGGCGATGAACCGTTCCAGATGCTTGCGTAGTTCCTCAGTGGCCGGTGCGCCGAGGAGGATGGCGATATCGATGTCAGAATGGGGGTGCAATTCGCCGCGACCATAGCCGCCCACGGCCACAAGGGCGACGCCCTCGCGTGGCAGGGAACTGTGCCGCCAGGCGCGCAGCAGTATCTGATCCACGGCGTTCGCGAGGCCATGCACCAATTCGCCGATGGGCGCAGCCGCGAGATAGCGCTGTCGCAATTCCTCGCGCACCGCGGCCAGATGCGTCTTGCAATCCGCCTGCGTGGCGTCAGCGGCGAGCGCGGGCAACGGGGCGATACCCGCGATCTCCGGCATGGAGGCGGGGGTCGTCAATGAAATTTTTCGTCCGGGCGCCGGGTCAGCACCTCATAGCCGCCGTGCGTGACCAGCACGGTATGTTCCCACTGCGCCGACAGGCTGCGATCGCGGGTGACCACCGTCCAACCGTCGGGCAGGAGCGTGACGTGACGCTTGCCGGCGTTGACCATTGGCTCGATGGTGAAGGTCATGCCTTCCTCCAGCTTGAGACCGGTGCCGGGTGTGCCGTAGTGCAGTATCTGCGGTTCCTCATGAAACTGCCGGCCGATGCCGTGGCCGCAATATTCGCGCACCACGGAGAAATGATGCGATTCGGCGTGGCGCTGGATGGCGGCGCCAATGTCGCCCAGCCGGGCCCCGGGCCTCACCATCTCGATGCCGATGCGCATGCACTCGTAGGTGATGTCGATGAGCCGCCGGGCGCGGATCGAGGGTTCGCCGACGATGAACATCTTGCTGGTGTCGCCGTGGAAGCCGTCCTTGATGACGGTCACGTCGATATTGATGATGTCGCCGTCCTTCAATATCCGGTCGCTGGGGATGCCGTGGCAGACCACGTGGTTGATCGAGGTGCAGATTGACTTGGGAAAACCGCGGTAATTAAGCGGCGCCGGCACCGCACGCTGCGTCGTGGTGATGTAGTCGTGGCAGATCCGATCCAATTCGTTGGTGGTGATGCCCGCCCGCACGTGCGGGGCGACCATCTCCAGCACCTCCGCCGCCAGCCGGCCGGCGGTGCGCATGGATTCGATTTCCTGCGATGTCTTTATGCTCACTGGCATGTCAGCGGCCGTATGCACGGCATTTTCAAATATGGGACAAAATTAATGAGCCGCACGGGTACCCCGGCGGCGCGGTTTGTTGCATTGCTGCATCTATGGTATAAAGCGCCCGCTTTTGAAGCAATCTATTGCTTTGGAAGCCTAATCCACACACGCAGCAGGTGCTTGAATTACGGTTCCCAGGAGACGCGGAACGGTAAGGCAAGTTCCAATCCGCCGGCCGGGTGCCCCCTTGGGGGTCAGCCGCGGAATGCGTGGAGGCCGGGGTCTTCAAGACCCCCCAAAACCCAACAATGAGGAGTCAATACATGGCAGAAGTCAGCATGCGCCAGATGCTGGAGGCCGGCGTTCATTTCGGCCACCAGACCCGTTTCTGGCATCCCAAAATGGCCCCCTTTATCTTCGGGGAGCGCAATAAAGTTCATATCATCAATCTGGAAAAGACCCTGCCGTTGTTCAACGACGCGGTCAATTTCATCGGCAAACTGGCCGCCCGCAAGGGCACGGTGTTGTTCGTCGGTACCAAGAAGGCCGCCCAAGAGACCGTGCGGGCGGAGGCCATGCGCTGCGGCATGCCTTGGGTGGATCGGCGCTGGACTGGCGGAATGCTCACCAATTTCAAGACGGTCAGGCAGTCCATCAAGCGCCTGCGCGAACTGGAGACCCTGCAACAGGAGGGGGGGTTGGAGCGCCTGACCAAACGCGAGGCGCTGACCATGACCCGCGAACTGGAGAAGCTCAATAAGAGCCTGGCCGGCATCAAGAACATGAATGGGTTGCCGGACGTGCTGTTCGTGATTGACATCGGCCATGAACGCATCGCCGTGGCGGAGGCCCGGAAACTGAACATCCCGGTGGTCGGCATCGTCGACACCAACAATAATCCCGACGGCATCGACTACCCCATCCCCGGCAACGATGACGCCATCCGTTCCATACAACTCTACGCCAGGGCGATGGCCGACGCGATCCTGGATTCGCGGCTGGCTGCCGTGGAGGCGGCGACCGGGAAAGGTGATGAATTCATCGAATTGAACGAACAGGGTGAACCGGTGGTGGACGTGGCGGCGCCCGAGGACGAAACCCCCAAGGGCGCGCGCAAAAAGCCTGCGCGCCGCGCACCACCGCCCAAAAAGAAGGCCACAGTGAAGAAAAAGGCGCCGCGTGCCCACGCGGCGGCAGCGGACAAGGAATAGACCGATGGAAATCACGGCATCCCAGGTCAGGGAACTGCGCGAGCGTTCCGGCGCCGGCATGATGGAGTGCAAGAAGGCGCTGGTGGAGTCCAGCGGCGACATCGAAGCGGCGGCGGAGTGGCTGCGCAAGAACGGCATCGCCAAGGCGGTCAAGAAGTCCGCGCGCGTGGCGGCGGAAGGCGGCATCGTCCTGAAGCAGGCCGGCAATCGCGCCGTGTTGGTGGAGGTCAACAGCGAGACCGATTTTGTCGCCAAGGATGAGAATTTCCGCGGGTTTGCCGAGGCGGTGGGCGACACTGTGCTCAAGCACAAACCGGCCGGCATCGAAAAACTGATGGCCCTCCCCTTGGAAGGCGGCGCAGGCGAAACGGTGGAGGCCGCGCGCACCACGCTGGTGGCCAAGCTGGGCGAGAACATCTCGGTACGCCGCTTCGAGGGCGCGGAAACGTCGGGCGGCCACATCGGCGCCTACCTGCACGGCGCGCGGATCGGCGTGCTGGTGGATGTGCACGGTGGCGATGAAGCATTGGCCAGGGATCTGGCCATGCACATCGCGGCCAGCCGGCCGGTGTGCGTCTCGGAGGAACAGGTGCCGGCCGATCTGGTCGCCAAGGAGAAGGAAATTTTCATGGCCCAGGCCGCCGACAGCGGCAAACCGCCCAACATCATCGAGAAAATGGTCGAGGGCAAGCTCAAGAAATTCGTGAGCGAGGTCAGTCTGCTTGGCCAGCCATTCGTTAAAGATCCCGAGATCACGGTGGGCAAATTACTGGCCAAATCAGGCGCCGGCGTGAAGTCATTCTTGCGCATGGAGGTCGGCGAGGGCATCGAAAAGAAAACCGGGGATTTCGCCGCGGAAGTCATGGCCCAGGCCAAGAAAGTAGAAGATCCACCGAAAGACCCTAAAGACCCGGCCAAACACTGATAATAAAAAATCTATGACAGTCGATGCCGTCGGCACGCCCAAGTATAAACGCGTCCTCATCAAGCTCAGCGGCGAGGCGTTGATGGGCGACGCCGACTACGGCATCGATCCAGGCGTGCTCCGCCGTCTGGCCGCCGAGGTCAAGCAGATGACAGCGGCCTCCGTGCAGGTGTCCATGGTCATCGGCGGCGGCAACATGCTGCGCGGCGCGGGTCTCGCCGCCGCCGGCATGGATCGCGTCACCGCCGATCACATGGGTATGCTCGCAACCGTCATCAATGCCCTGGCTTTGCAGGATGCGCTGGAGCATGCCGGCATGTATTGCCGCGTCATGTCGGCGATCAAGATCAATCAGATCTGTGAGGACTACATCCGCCGCCGTGCCGTCCGTCACCTGGAGAAGGGACGGGTTGTGGTATTCGCCGCCGGGACCGGCAACCCCTTTTTTACCACGGATACCGCCGCCAGCCTCCGCGCGGTGGAGATCAACGCCAATCTGATGATCAAGGCCACCAAGGTGAACGGAGTTTATGCCGAAGATCCGATGCGAAATCCGGGCGCTGAACGATACACGCATCTGCATTATGATGAAGTGCTGGCGCGCAAGCTCAACGTGATGGATGCCACCGCCGTGGTATTATGCCGCGACAACCACATGCCGCTGCGGGTGCTCGATATGACCCGCGAAGGCGCCATGCTGCGGGTTGTGATGGGTGAGGACGTGGGCACACTGGTGGACGGTGGCGGAGGCCGGCAATGATCGAGGATGTCACCCGCGACGCGGACAAGCGCATGCAGAAGGCGCTTGAGGCGCTGAAACAGGCGCTGACCAAACTGCGCACCGGGCGCGCCAGCACCGCCCTGCTCGAACACATCACCGTCGAGTATTACGGTTCGCAGATGCCGCTCAATCAAGTGTCCAACGTCAGCGTTCATGATGCGCGCACGCTTACCATCACCCCCTGGGACAAGAACATGGTGGCGCCGATTGAGAAGGCGATCATGACCTCCGATCTGGGGTTGACGCCGACCACGGCGGGGACGGTGATCCGCATCCCCCTGCCGCCGCTCACCGAGGAGCGCCGACGCGATCTGACCAAGGTCGTGCGGCACGAGGCCGAAAATGCCCGCGTGGCGATCCGCAACGTCCGGCGCGACGCCATGCAGATGCTGAAGGACCTGGTCAAGGAAAAGGAAATCAGTGAGGACGACGAACGGCGGGCGCATGAGAAAGTGCAAAAACTGACAGACGATTACATCGCCAAAGCCGACGAGAGCATGTCAAAAAAAGAAAAAGAGTTGATGGAAGTTTGACGGGACTCGTCATCTTTTCCTTAACCCAGTCCTGTGGACGCGAACCCCTCACTGCCGCGACACGTCGCCATCATCATGGATGGCAACGGCCGCTGGGCGCAGCAACGCGGGCTGCCCCGCATCGCCGGCCATCGCGCCGGTGTGGAGGCGGTGCGCGGACTGGTCAAGAGCTGCACTGCCAGGGGTATCGAAGTGCTGACGCTGTTTGCCTTCAGCAGCGAGAACTGGCGGCGTCCCAGGGCCGAGGTGCGCCTGCTGTTGGAATTGTTTGTCTCGGCGCTGCGTCAGGAGGTGGAGAAGCTTCACGAGAACAACGTGCGCCTGCGGATCATCGGCGAACGTGGTCAGTTTCCTGTCTCGCTGCAACGTGCCATCGCCGAGGCCGAGGCGCTGACCCGCAACAATTCCGGGCTCACGCTGGTCATTGCCGCCAGTTACGGCGGCCGCTGGGATATCACCCGGGCCGTGCGCCGGCTGGCGGAGAAGGCGGCGAGCGGCGCCCTGTCCCCCGCAGCAATTACCGAGGAACAGGTGGCGGATGAACTCTGCCTGCACGATCTGCCCGAGCCGGATCTGTTCATCCGCTCCGGCGGCGAGCAGCGCATCAGCAATTACCTGTTGTGGCAACTGGCCTATACGGAGTTGTATTTCACGGATTGCCTGTGGCCTGATTTTGATGAACAGCAGTTCGAACTGGCGCTGGCCAGCTATGCCAGGCGCCAGCGCCGCTTTGGCCGGACCGGCGAACAGGTGGGCGGCATGTTGCGGCCCCGGCGTGCCGGGGAGTTGACATAATAAGAATGTCATGGAGGACCTCCGGGCGGCGCGAATTGCGCGATCGCATACTGACCGCGCTGGCATTGGCGCTGGCCGCACTGGCGGCCATCGCCTGGCTGCCCGTCACGCTGCTCGCGGCAGCACTCGCGGTGGTGGTATTGATGGGCGCGTGGGAGTGGGCGAGGCTCGCCGGTTATGCCGTTCCCGCCGCCCGCTGCGCGTATGTGGTGTTCACGGCGCTGGCGTTAGTCTGGATTTATCACGTCTCCGCCAACCCGACATGGCGCGGGCTCATCATGCAGTTGGCCGTGGTATGGTGGTTCCTCGCGTCCTGGCGGATTTGGCAATGTCAGATCCTGCATAGCCGGCCTGCGGAGGGTGCTGCTTTTACGGCACTGGAAGGCTGGCTGGTGCTCATCCCGGCTTGGTTGGGTCTGCTATGGCTGTGCGCTGAAGCCAAACCCTGGGTCTATGCGCTGCTGGCGATAATATGGCTGGCGGATACAGCGGCCTATGGAGTAGGCAGGCGTTTTGGCCGGCGTCGCCTCGCGGACCAAATCAGTCCGGCCAAGAGTTGGGAGGGTGTGGCCGGGGCCTTGGGCGCGGTGGCGCTGCTGGCCGTGGTGACCGGAATTTTGCGGGGCTGGCCATGGTCGAAAACGTTAACCTGGGTGGGGGTGGCGTTGGTTACCGTGGTGGCCTCTGTAGTCGGCGATTTGACGGAAAGCCTGTATAAACGGCGGGCGGGGGTGAAAGACAGCGGCCGTTGCCTGCCCGGCCATGGTGGCATACTGGACAGGATAGACAGCCTGACGGCGGCCGTGCCAGTGTACTGGCTCGGCATGCAGGGGCTGAAATGGTCTCAAGGGGACTGGCAATGGTAAACGGCGTGACCATACTCGGTTCCACCGGCACGATCGGCGTGAATACGCTCGACGTGATTTCCCGACATCACGATCGCTATCGTGTCGTGGCCCTGGCCGCACATCGCAATGTGGATGCCCTCCTGGCGCAGTGTCGTGTCTGGCGGCCGGCCTATGCGGCGCTGGCGGATGAACGCAGCGCGGACACGCTGCGGTCGCAACTGAGGCGTGAAGGCCTGGCCACCGAGGTGCTGGGAGGCGCGCGGGCGATTGAAACCGTTGTCGCGCTGCCGGAGGCGCAGTCCGTCATGGCGGCCATCGTCGGCGCGGCGGGCCTGCTGCCCACGCTGGCGGCGGCGCGCGCGGGCAAGCGCGTCCTGCTGGCCAACAAGGAGGCGCTGGTCATGTCCGGGCGCCTGTTCATGGAGGCGGTGCGCCAGAATGGCGCCACCCTGCTGCCCATCGACAGCGAACACAATGCACTTTTCCAATGTATGCCCACGGGATTCGAGCAGGGGCTGGAACGGATGGGCGTGCGCCGCATTTTATTGACGGGTTCCGGCGGCCCCTTCCGCTGCACGCCGCCGCAGGAGCTTGCCGCCGTCACGCCGGAGCAGGCCTGCGCGCATCCGAACTGGGTGATGGGCCGCAAGATTTCCGTGGACTCGGCGACGATGATGAACAAGGGACTGGAGATCATCGAGGCCTGCTGGCTGTTCAACACCACGCAGGACAAGATACAGGTGGTCATCCATCCCCAGAGCATCATTCATTCCATGGTGGAGTACGCCGACGGCTCGGTGCTGGCGCAACTCGGCAATCCGGACATGCGCACCCCGATCGCGCATGCGCTGGCGTGGCCGGAGCGCATGGAATCGGGCGTTGCCAGCCTCGATCTGTTTGCGCGCGCGCATTTCGATTTCGAACCGCCGGATGAACGGCGCTTTCCATGCCTGCGTCTGGCCCGTCAGGCGCTTGCACAGGGCGGCACCGCCACTGCCATCCTGAATGCCGCAAATGAGGAGGCGGTGGCGGCGTTTTTGGAACGCCGCGCCGGCTATCTGCAGATTCCGGAACTGATAGAGATGGCGCTTGAAGCGGTGCCGTCGCATCCTGCAGCCTCGCTCGACGTGATTTTGCGCGACGACGCATCGGCGCGCGATTGTGTGCACCGCCGCCTGCGCGAGGCCGCAGCATGAGCATCCTGACGGCGGTGGTCGCGTTCATAGCGGCGATCTGCATCTTGGTGACCATCCATGAGTACGGTCACTTCTGGGTGGCCCGGCGGTTGGGTGTCAAAATCCTGCGTTTTTCGATCGGTTTTGGGCAGCCGTTGTGGAAGTGGCGTGTGGGCAGGGATCAAACGGAGCTGACGGTGGCGGCCATTCCACTCGGCGGCTATGTGAAGATGCTGGACGAGCGCGAAGGCGAAGTGCCGGCGGCGGAATTGCATCGCGCCTTCAACCGCAAGCCACTCCTGAGCCGCGCGCTGGTCGTGCTCGCAGGCCCCCTGGCCAATTTTCTGTTCGCCATGCTGGCATATACCGTGGTCTATGTGATTGGCGTGGAGGGCATCAAGCCGGTGATCGGCGAGGTGCAACCCGGAAGCCCCGCGGCGCTGGCTGGCCTGCAGCGCAACGATGAAATCGTGGCCATTGATGACGAGGCCACGCCGACCTGGGGCAATGTCATTGAAATCACGCTGCCGCGGGTGCTGGAACATTCCACATTACATGTGCGCACACGTGACGCCGCCGGCGAGGAGCACCTGCGCATGCTGCCGTTGGATGGATTGCGCATCGACGATGTCACCCGTGGTGATTTGTTCAAGAAGCTGGGCTTCGAACAGTTTCAACCGGTATATACGCCGGTGATTCAGAAGGTCCTCTCCGGCGGTGCGGCGGCGCGCGCGGGTCTGCAGGCCGGCGATCGGCTGATGGAACTGGACGGCCGGCCGCTGCGCAACAGCGCGCAGTTCATAGATGCCGTGGCGGCAAAGCCCGATAACCCGCTGATCCTCGAGATTGAACGACAGGGGCGTCCAATGACTTTGACGGTCACACCGCAGTCAGTGGCGGACAAGGACAAGGGGCATGTCGGGCGCATCAATGCCGTAATCGCCGTGCCGGAAGAAGCGCGCAGCGAAATGCAGCGCCTCTTCGCGGTTGAGCGTTATGGCGTGATCGGTGCCGTTCACAAGGCCTGGGATCGCAGCTGGCAGATTTCGTGGCTGACGCTCAAGTTGATGGCCAGCATGATCCGGCGCGAGGCCTCGCTGGACAACATCAGCGGCCCAATCAGCATCGCCCAGTATGCCGGCCGTTCGCTCAGCCTGGGCGCGGCGCGGTTTCTGGAATTCATGGCATTCGTCAGCATCAGCCTGTTTGTGCTGAATCTGCTGCCGGTGCCGCTACTGGATGGCGGGCATTTAATGTATTACCTTATTGAGTTTGTGGTACGCAGGCCGCTGCCGGAATCCGTGCAGGCAGTGGGGCAGCAGGTGGGATTGGTATTGTTGCTGATGCTGATGGGACTGGCGTTTTACAACGACATCCTGCGACTGTGGTCTTGACGCCCATCGTTGCAGTCCATGCAATAACTATATAAAAAAGATGCGATTAGTCAATTATATTAACAGGCTCCTTTATGTGTGCCTGACGCTTGTGGCGCTGCTTCCGCAGCCGTCCTATGCCATGGAATCCTTCGTGGTCCGGGACATACGCTTGGAGGGCCTATCCCGTATCTCCCCCGGCACGGTGTTCAATTATCTGCCGGTCAAGGTCGGCGACAACTTCGATGAAGGCAAATCGGCCGATGCGGTCAAGGCCCTGTTCAAGACCGGCCTGTTCGACGACGTCAAACTGGAGCGCGACGGCGATGTGTTGGTGGTGAAGGTCAAGGAGCGCCGCGCCATTGCGCAGATCAACATCACCGGCAACAGCGACATCAAGACCGAGGACCTGCTGAAGGGTCTCAAGGACAATGGCTTCGCCGAGGGCGAGGTCTACGATAAGTCCAAGCTGGATCGAGTCGCGCTGGAATTGCAACGGCAGTATTTCTCGCAAGGTAAATATGGTGTCAAGATCGACACCAAGGTGACGGACCTCGACAACAACCGGGTCGCCATCGCCATCAGCATCTCCGAGGGGCGGGTGGCGCGCATCAAACAGATCAATATCGTCGGCAACAAGGTATTCAGCGAGAAGGAATTACTCAAGCAATTCAAGCTGTCAACGCCGACCGCCTTTTCATTTTTCACCCGCGCCGACCAATATTCCAAGCAGAAGCTGGGGGCCGATCTGGAATCGCTGCGGTCCTTCTATCTCGACCGCGGTTACATCAACTTCAATGTGGAATCCACCCAGGTGTCCATCACTCCGGACAAGAATGACGTCTATGTGACCGTGAATATCACCGAGGGCAACCAGTATAGCCTGGACGATGTCAAACTGGCGGGTGAGTTGATTGTCCCGCAGGAGGATTTGTTCAAGGTGGTGCGCACGCGCAAGGGCATGATTTTCTCGCGCAAGGATGCCACCGACAGCACGAAGGGCGTCACCGAGCGGCTGGGCAAGGATGGTTATGCATTCGCCAACGTCAATGCCGTGCCGGACATTCATGCCGACAAGAAGACCATCACCCTCACTTATTTCATCGATCCCGGCAAACGGGTGTACGTTCGCCGCATCAATTTCTTCGGCAACACCAAGACGCGCGATGAGGTATTGCGGCGTGAAATGCGGCAACTGGAGGGCGCCTATCTAGACACCGCCAAGGTCGAGCGCTCGAAGGTGCGCCTGCAGCGCCTGGATTATTTCAAATCGGTCAATGTCGAGACCCCGGCCGTTCCAGGCACGACCGACCAGGTGGACGTCAATTTCACCGTGGAGGAGAAGCCTTCCGGGAATCTGCTGCTGGGACTGGGCTTCTCGCAATCGCAGGGCCTTATTTTCAACAGCAGCGTCACCCAGGATAATTTCCTGGGCAGCGGCAAGCGCGTTGATTTCGCCTTCAACAACAGCGACGTGAACCGCGCCTATCGGCTGGGCTATCTCGATCCTTACTGGACAGTGGACGGCGTGAGCCAGGGGTACAGCATCGGTTATCAGGAAACCAATTCTTCCGATTTGAACATCGTCCAGTTTGATTCGGCCACGTTCAACGTGGGCACGGAATTCGGCATCCCCCTGACCGAGTACAACAGCATCGACATCGGATTGCAATACGAGAAAACAAATATCTCAAATACGAACAGCTTGACGACACAGCAGGTGCTCGATTTTCTTGCGCGGGAAGGGCATAACTACGACGATATAAAGTTGACAAGCAGTTTCGCCTATGACACACGCAACAAGGCCTTCCTGCCGGATCGCGGTACCTTGCACAAGATATCTGTCGAACTGGCCACGCCGGGCGGTGACCTGGAATATTACAAGATGTTCTATGATGCGCGCTGGTTCTATCCGCTGACGGATACCTATACGCTGGCGCTGCACGGCCGTTTTGGCTACGGCGATAGTTATGGAAGGACTCAGGAATTGCCGTTCTTCGAGAACTTCTACGCCGGTGGCCCGCGTACTGTGCGGGGTTACGAGGAAAATACGCTGGGTCCCAAGGATGCGAACGATCTGGCCACGGGCGGGAATGTCGAGATAATAGGCAATGCCGAGGTGATCCTGCCGGTGCCTTATCTATCCGACATCGAATCGCTGCGTATTTCCGGTTTCCTGGATACGGGCAATATATACGGCGTCAATGAAAGCGTGGATCTCGGCCAATTGCGCTATTCCGCGGGATTGGCGGGTTTGTGGCAGTCACCCTTTGGTGTGTTGACCATCAGCGTTGCCCAGCCCTTCAACACCCAATCCAGTGACCGGACCCAGGCATTCCAGTTTACATTCGGCACTTCCTTCTAAAACCGGCCGTCCGACGGTAAGATCGCGCCGTCGATGACAGTCCTTAACTTTGGAGCATGACCTTGAAAAATCTGAAACTGATTCGTACCGTCCTGATGGCCGCCGCCGTTTTGTCGATGACGCCCGCCGCAGGCGCCGAGGATTTGAAGATCGGCGTCGTCAATGTCATCAAGGTGCTCGATGGATCCCCACAGGCCCAGAAGGCCAGCAAGGCGCTCGAAAGGGAATTCTCCACCCGCCAGAAGGACTTGACCGGCATGCAGAAGTCACTCAAGGATATGCAGGATAAGTTCAGCAAGGATGGCGCCACGATGGCGGATACCGAGGCGCAGCAGATGGAGCGGGACATCACCACCAAGCAGCGCGATCTGCGCCGTGCCCAGGATGAATACCGCGAGGACTTCAACCTCCGACGCAGCGAAGAATTGGGCAAGATGCAGAAGGAGATCATCCAGACCATCCAGGCCGTGGCCAAGGAACAGGGCTTCGATCTCGTGCTGGGCGATGCGCTCTATGCCAGCAGCAAGGCGGACATCACCGCCGCCGTTCTGGATCGCCTGAGAAAAACGGGAGGCGCCGATACCGACAGCGCCGCCGAAGACAAGAAATCGTCCGGAACCTCGGGCGCCGGCAATGCAGCGGCCGCGGCGAGGAAACCGGGCGGCGCCGCCGGGGATCTACCCTGACGGCGGCTCGACCCCGCCGCGAGGGCCCTCTGACGTGGGTTCCAAGACGGGTCACAAAACCCTGGGAGAGCTGGCGGCGCATGTTGGCGCCGAGTTGCACGGCGACCCAAAGGTTACCGTGCGGCGTCTGGCGACGCTGGATCAGGCCGGGGCCGGCGATCTGTCCTTTCTCTACAACCGTCGCTACCGCAAGTTTCTGAAGGTGACCGCCGCTTCCGCGGTCATTCTCTCGCCGGCGGATGCGGCTGACTGCGCGGTAGCCACCCTGGTAATGGACAATCCATATCTGGGTTATGCGCGCGCCGCGAATCTGCTCACTGCCATGCCACCACCACCGGGTGGCGTGCATGCGACGGCGGCCGTGCATCCGGAGGCGCGCGTGGATCCTACCGCGATGGTGGGGCCCCACGCGGTGGTGGAGGCTGGCGCGGAAGTGGGCGAGCACGTGATGCTGGAGGCGGGCTGTGTAGTGCAGCACGGCTGCCGTATCGGCGGCCACAGCCGGATCGAGGCCAACGCGGTGGTGGGGACGGGGGTGACGGTGGGACGGCGCTGCATAATCCACGCCGGCGCGATCATCGGCGCCGATGGCTTCGGCTTTGCACGCGACGGACAGCAATGGGTGAAAATACCGCAAATGGGAGGTGTGCATATCGGTGATGATGTGGAGATCGGCGCCAACACGACCATCGATCGCGGCGCCTTGAAGGACACTCTCATCGAAGATGGTGTCAAGATCGACAATTTGGTCCAGATCGGGCACAACTGCCGCATCGGCGCCCACACCGCAATTGCCGGGTGTGTGGGTATCGCCGGCAGCGTGACGATCGGCCGAAGGTGTCTCATCGGCGGCGCCGTCGGCATCGCCGGCCATCTTGAGATCGCGGATGATGTCACTGTGACGGCCATGAGCGGCGTGCACAAATCGATTTTGAAGCCGGGGGTGTATTCCTCCGGCTGGCCGGTGCAGGAGAACAGGACCTGGCACCGCTATCTGGCCCAGATAAGCCGGCTGGCCCGCGGCCCGAAACAATCCGCGCGGAATGACGATGAATAAAGGGCACACACCGGGAGCGGGTGCCGCCAGCGCGGTCACGATGGATGTCCACGACATCCTGCGGCTGCTGCCGCACCGTCATCCCTTTCTGCTGGTGGACAAGGTGCTGGCATGCACGCCGGATCGTTCCATCAGCGTGGTCAAGAACGTCACCTATAATGAACCGTTTTTCCCCGGGCACTTCCCCAACCGTCCCATCATGCCCGGCGTATTGATCCTCGAGGCGATGGCACAGGCCACCGGTCTGCTGGCCTTTTATTCCCGCGGCGAAACGCCCAATGACGGCACCATGTATTATCTGGTGGGCGTGGACAAGGCGCGCTTCAAAAAGCCCGTCGAGCCGGGAGATCAATTGATCCTGGACATCACGCTGGATCGCCGCATCCGCGACATCTACCGGTTCATCGGCGAAGGCAGGGTTGGGAGTGAAGTCGTGTGCACGGCGGAATTTCTCACCACGAAGATGGAATTCAGGCGATGAGCCCGGCGTCCATGGAGAACGCCGGGAAATGATTGATGCCAGCGCCCGCATCGATCCGCGCGCGCGGCTCGCCGAGGGTGTGGACGTCGGTCCCGGATGCCTGATTGGCGCTGATGTCGAAATCGACGGCGACACACGCATTGCTCCTTACGTCATCATCCATGGCTCCACGCGCATAGGACGGCGGAATCAGATTCATCCCTTTTGTGTCATCGGCGGCGATCCCCAGGATAAAAAATACCAGGGCGAGGGCAGTACCCGGCTGGAAATCGGCGACGACAACACCATCCGTGAACACTGCACCATCAATCGCGGCACCGTGCAGGGTGGCGGCGTCACGCGCATCGGTGATCACAACTGGGTCATGGCCAATGTGCATATCGCGCATGATTGCCAGGTCGGTAGTCACACCGTTTTTGCCAACAACACCGCGCTGGCCGGGCATGTCGCTATCGAGGATCACGTCATTCTGGGAGGCTTCACCGGCGTGCATCAGTTCTGTCGCGTCGGTGCCTACAGTTTTGCCGCTATTGCCTCGGTGATCGTCAAGGATGTGCCGCCCTATCTCATGGTGGCCGGCAACACGGCGGAGACCCGCGGCCTCAACCGGGAGGGTCTGAAACGTCATGGCTTTTCAGCCGAAACCCTTCAGCTGCTTCGGCAGGCCTACAAGATTCTGTACCGGCAGCATCTGCCGCTGAGCGAGGCCGTTGAGCAGTTGAAGGCGTTGAATGGCGGGAGCGCAGAAGTCCGGCGTCTGGTGGATTTCGTCAGCCGCTCCACGCGCGGCATCGTGCGCTGATCGCAGGAATGGCGTATGCCCCGGGTCGCGATCATCGCTGGCGAACCCTCCGGCGACCGGCTGGCCGCCGCCTTGATCCGCGCCCTGCGCGCGCAGCGAAACGATCTGGAATTCTGCGGCATCGCCGGACCGGAGATGATTGCCGCCGGCTGTTCGGCATGGGCTCCGATGGGCCGGCTGGCGGTCATGGGAATCGGCGAGATCCTGCGGCGTTACCGCGAACTGCGCGTCCTCCAGCATCAAGTCATCGACTTCCTGAAGATTTGGCTGCCGGACGTCTTCATTGGCGTGGATGCGCCGGAATTCAACCTCGCGCTCGAGGAGCGCCTGCACGCATCGGGGATTCGCTGCATCCATTACGTCAGTCCCAGCGTCTGGGCGTGGCGGGAACGGCGCCTGCAACGGCTGCGGCGGGCCGTGGATCGCCTGTTGGTGTTGTTTCCGTTTGAAGAAACCTATTATCGGGACCGGGGGGGCGTGCCGTTTCGCTTTGTGGGACATCCACTGGCGGATGAATTGCGGGCCTTGCCCGATCGGGCATCGCTGCGCGTCACCCTTGGCCTGACGCCTTTCGACCGTGTCCTGGCGCTTTTGCCCGGCAGCCGGGAGAATGAACTCCGGCATCATGCGAAAATATTTCTGCGCACCGCCGCGTTATGCAGGAAAAAATTTCCCGATTTGAAAGTGCTGGTGCCGCTGGTGAGCGAGGACCATGAGCGCTTGTGGCGCGACCTGCTGCCGGACGCCGGGCCGGAAGTGCGTTTCCCGCGCGGCCGGTCGCGGGAGGCACTGGCGGTGGCGGATGCGGCCTTGATCACCTCCGGCACCGCCACGCTGGAGGCCATGTTGCTGGGGTGCCCCATGGTGGTGGCCTACCGCGCGTCCTGGCTGAGCTACGCCTTTATCCGGCCACTGCTGCGTCTGCGCAGGTTTTCCCTGCCCAATCTCATCGCCAGATCGTCCATCGTTCCGGAATATATACAGGGTGCGGCCCGACCCGGCGCGCTGGCGTTGAGTCTCCTGGAACTGCTGCAACCCGGGGCAGCGGCGGCCGCCCGACAGCGCAAGAGATTTGCCAGGCTGGCCGGCCAGTTTCCCCCCAACGCCAGTGCGCGCGCCGCAGATGCAGTTCTGGAATTGCTGCCGTGACGGTGCTTTTGGTCCGCATCGCGGGCATCGATGAAGTGGGGCGCGGGCCGCTGGCCGGGCCCGTGCTGGCGGCGGCGGTTGTGCTGCATCCTGACCGGCCCATCGACGGACTCAGGGATTCGAAACTGCTGACCGCCCGCCGGCGCACCTGCCTGGCCGAAGAGATCCGTGTGCGGGCCTGGCACTGGGCCCTGGGCCGCGCCGAGGTGCACGAAATCGACGGGCTCAACATCCTGCGGGCGAGCCTCCTGGCGATGGAGCGCGCAGTCGCCGCACTGGCGGAACCACCTGACGCCGCAGTGGTGGATGGCCTGCACGCGCCCCGCATTCCCTGTCCGGTGGAGACACGCGTCGCGGCCGATCGGGATGTGCCGGCGGTCAGCGCGGCCTCGATCCTGGCCAAGGTCTGCCGCGATTTGGAGATGGTGTCACTTGATCATATGTATCCTGGATACGGGTTCGCCAGGCACAAGGGTTATCCCACCGCCGAACACCTGCTGGCCTTGCAACGGCTGGGGCCCACGCCCATCCATCGACGTTCGTTTGCGCCCGTGCGGGAATGGAACAAATTGCGGGAAGCGCGGCAATGAGTTCCTTCGTTCATTTACGATTGCATACCGAGTACTCGCTGATCGATGGCCTGATCCGGATCGAGCCGCTGATGGCGGCCGTCGCCGCGGCGGCCATGCCGGCGGTGGCGTTGACCGATCAGAACAATCTCTTCGCAATGATGAAGTTCTATCAGGCGGCGGAACACGCCGGCATCAAACCGATCATCGGCGCCGATCTGTGGCTGCGGCGCCCGCAACGCGCGCTGTCGCGCTTCGTGCTCCTGTGCCGGAATCCGCAGGGCTACCGCCATCTCGCGCAGCTGATCACTCGTGGCTACATGGAAAACCAGCGGGAGGGCAGGCCCTGCATCGAATGGGATTGGCTGCAGGAGCACGCGGATGGACTGATCGCCCTGTCCGGCGGCCGCGAGGGCGATGTCGGCCAGGCGCTCCTCGGCGGCGATGTCGCATGGGCCGAAGAGCTGACGGCGGAATGGGCGCACTGTTTCCCGGACGCCTACTATCTGGAATTGCAGCGCACCGGGCGCCCGCAGGAGGAGGAATACCTGCAGGCGGCGGTGGACCTCGCAGCGCGGCGCGGCCTGCCGGTGGTGGCCACCAATGATGTGCGTTTTCTCCACGCCGCGGATTACGAGGCCCACGAAGCCCGCGTCTGCATTCATGAAGGCCGTACGCTGGCCGATCCACGGCGTCCGCATCTCTATTCCCCGCAGCAATATCTGCGGTCGCCGGAGGAAATGACGACGCTGTTCTCCGATCTGCCGGAGGCCCTCGCCAACACCGCGCATGTCGCGGCGCGTTGCAATTTTGAATTGCAGTTCGGCAAATACCATCTGCCGGCCTTCCCGGTCCCGGAGGGGCATGACGCGGCGTCCTGGCTGCGGGCGGAAGCGGCCTCAGGTTTGGAGGCGCGCCTGCAAAAACTTCATGGCGACCGGACGGCGGAACGCGCGCCGCCTTACCGGCAGCGCCTGGCGCTGGAAAGCGACGTCATCGCGGGCATGGGTTTCGCCGGCTATTTTCTCATTGTGGCTGATTTCATCCGCTGGGCGAAGACGCGCGGAATTCCCGTGGGGCCGGGCCGTGGTTCCGGCGCCGGTTCGCTGGTGGCCTATGCGCTCGGGATCACCGAACTCGACCCGCTGCGTTATGACCTGCTGTTCGAGCGCTTTCTCAATCCGGAGCGCGTGTCGATGCCGGATTTCGACGTGGACTTCTGCATGGATCGCCGCGACGAGGTGATCCACTATGTCACGGAAAGGTACGGCCAGGATCGCGTGGCGCAGATCATCACCCACGGCACCATGGCGGCCAAGGCGGTGGTGCGGGATGTGGGCCGGGTGCTGGATCTGCCGTACAAATTCGTCGATCAGGTGGCCAAGCTGGTTCCCTTCGCGCTTGATATGACATTGGAGCGTGCGCTGGCGGAGGAGCCGGCGCTCAAGGCGCGCTATGAACAGGAGGAGGAGGTCCGCACCTTGATCGATCTGGCGCTGAACCTGGAGGGTTTGTCGCGCAACGCCGGGCGGCATGCCGGCGGCGTGGTCATCGCGCCGGCGCCGCTGACCGACTTCATGCCGTTGTACTGCGAGCCGGGCGGCACTTCTCCAGTCACGCAGTTGGACATGCTCGATGTCGAGGTGATGGGATTGGTGAAATTCGATTTTCTCGGCCTGCGCACGTTGACCATCATCGATTGGGCGTTGCGTGACATCAATGCGGCCCGCGCCGCGCAGGGACAGACGCCGATTGATATCAACCTGTTGCCGCTGGATGACAGGCCCACCTACGATCTCATCCGCCGTGCCGACACCACGGCGATCTTCCAGCTGGAATCACGCGGCATGCGCGACCTCATCCGCCGATGGCAGCCCGACACCTTTGGGGATCTGGTGGCGCTGGTGGCCATGTTCCGGCCCGGCCCGCTGGGTTCGGGCATGGTCGAGGACTTCATCAGCCGCAAACAGGGCCGCGCGCGCGTGCATTACCCGCATCCGGCGCTGGAGGCCATTCTCAAACCCACCTGGGGCGTCATCGTCTATCAGGAACAGGTCATGCAGATCGCGCAGGTACTCGCCGGTTATACGCTTGGCGCCGCCGACCTCCTGCGCCGGGCCATGGGCAAGAAAAAGCCCGAGGAAATGGCCAAGCAGCGCGCGGTGTTTCTGGATGGCGCGATGAAGAACGGCGTCAAGGAGGCCGTGGCGGCCAGCATTTTTGATCTGATGGAGAAGTTCGCCGAGTACGGATTCAACAAGTCGCACTCCGCGGCCTACGCGCTGGTGGCCTATCAGACGGCCTGGTTGAAGACGCATCATGGCGCGGTATTCATGGCGGCGGTGCTGTCCTCGGAGATGGACGACACGGACAAGATCGTTTCACTGATCCGCGATTGCCGGCGCCGCAACATCGAGGTGCAGCGGCCCGACATCAACAGCGGCACGCACCATTTCACCGCCGTTGACGCCGGCACGATTCGCTACGGGCTGGGGGCGATCAAGGGTGTGGGGCGATCCGCGGCCGAGGCCATTGTGCAGGAACGCGCTGAGCGCGGCGTCTACACGGATTTGTTCGACCTGTGCCGGCGCCTGGATTTGCACCGGGTGAATCGTCGCGTGCTGGAAGCCCTGATCCGCGCCGGGGCGCTTGATGCCCTGGGTCCGCACCGCGCCTCTCTCATGGCC
>Ga0335077_10000271_pt1 | contig 55156 bp, 47 predicted proteins | sample Lox_Sample_31_FD_207151 | JGI IMG/M metagenome (GOLD analysis project Ga0335077, IMG submission 207151) | Soil microbial communities from Loxahatchee National Wildlife Refuge, Florida, United States - Lox_Sample_3.1 | ecosystem: Environmental > Terrestrial > Soil > Wetlands | place: USA... | reverse complement strand
GACTCCGACGTTCCTGATCGCCGCGACTTTCGCCCTTTCGTCGGCTGGTAACCCGGGCAGTACACGCACCAAGTAAGGCAGCGGAATCGTCGAGATCACCTGATCGAAAGCACGATGGGCGCCATTGACCCGGATGCCCGAAACACGGCCACCGTCCACCACGACTTCTTCGACCGCGGTCTTCAGTTCGATCTGCCCACCGAGCGAGCGCAGTCGCTCCGCCAACGCAGCGAGCAGGACTTCCGACCCGCCAACGAGGTAACCGAGCTCCTCCTGAAAGAGATTTTTGCGCGACAGCGCCACGCGCTTGATTCGCGTGCCGAGCCAGGCGGCCGAGAGCTGGTCCTGGAATTCGTAGAACTTGTAGTGAAACAAGCTGCGCCAGAGGACGTCATACGCGCGTGGTCCGATCCAGCGGCGCAGCCATTCGGTGGAGGAGAAGGCATCGTAAGGTCGCCAGTCGGAGATGCTCTTGGCGCGCATGACATGCGCGGCATAACGCGCCTTGTCGAAGGCACCCAGGCCGGGGAAGCGCAGCAGCGCGAACGGATGGCCCCAGTCGCACAAAGTGCCGTTGTAGTAGAAGCCCATCTTCGTCTCGACCCAACGCAGTTTGTCTTCGAGGCCGAAGTCGCGCAGGTAGTCGAACGTGGTCTGGTCGGGCCGGCAGATGAAGTGGTAGTAGCGCTCGATACGCGTGCCCGCGAAATCCGTGAACGCGGACATGCCGCCGATGCGGTCGTCCCGCTCGAAGACGGTGACGGAGGCACCCTGCTTCGCCAGCTCATATGCGACCGCGAGGCCCATCGGCCCGGCGCCGATGACAGCAGTTCTCATCGTTCTCGATCAAGGGGAAACAGCACCGCCGGATACAAACCCGCGGCACCTGCGGGCCAGAATTTTCCACCAAACGGACAAACCTGATGCGCAGGTGGTGGCAGCACGCGAAGGCGGGAGATCGAGGCCGCGGAAACGAAGCGCTATGGCCGGCCGGGCGAGGCTAATCGGTGCGTTCGACGGTGTACTTCGAGTAGACGGGATGGCAGAACGTCTCGCGAATGCCCTCGGCGAACGGGGTCGGCTTGAAGCCGAAGGTCGCCTCGATGTCGACGCCCTTGAAGTCGTCGCCGGCGGTGAGGGCCTTGAGTTGGCTCGAGGTAAAGGGCGGCCTGTCGCTGAACAGCGCGTAGGTGCGCAGCATCAGGTCGAACAGGCGATAGGGAAGGTGCACTATCGGCGTGCGCAGCCCCTTCGCTTCGCGGATCGCCCGGATGATGTCGACGTAGTCGATCCGTTCGCTGCCCACGAGGTCGTAGATCTTGCCGACAGGCCGGTTCTCGACGCACCACAGGATCGCACGGCAGAAGTCGCGCTCGTACAGCGGCTGGCGCATGTAGCGGCCGTGGCCCGGGATCGGAAAGACGGGCGCCTTCTCCATGAACCGGGCGAGCCAGCCGAGGTGTTTCGGATCGAACCAGCCGTACATCAACGTGGGGCGGAGCACGCAGCCGCTCAAACCACTCTCGAGGAAGAGCTTCTCCTGCGCCTTCTTGGTGTTGGTGTAGTCGTCGTCGGCGACCGAGTTCACAACCGAACTGCTGATATGCACCGTAAACGGCACTCTCTCGGCAGAGATGGCACGGTACACACAATTGGAAGCGGTTACGTTGTTCCGAACGAACGGTTCTATCGTCTTGCCCGTGATTTGGGCGTGCAGCAGGATTGCAACCCCACAGCCGACAAACTCCTCGCACCAAGCACCAGATTCAGCCAAGTCAGCCTCAACCACGCGCACGGCCGGGTTCAGCTGAGACAGAAGCTGTAGATTGGCGGTGTTTTTGTCGATGGCTATCACATCTGAGTAGCCGCTCTGCTGCATGAAGAGCATGAGATTTTGGCCAACTAGGCCCGCGGCACCGGTCACGACTATCTTCATCGATCGGCTGGCGGCCTGGTACCGTCCGGTCACGGCAACAACTCTATTTTCCGTGGGAATCCGACCAGTTCCCCGTTCATCGGTGGCCCGTCAACGTGAACAATCAGCGTGCCGTCGGTTAGATCAACTCTCTGGACCCTGCGAACTTCGCCATTACTAAGACGTACGCGGCCAGCGGACTGGAGCGCCTTCAAGTACTCCGGGGTGCGCCGGACGAAAAAGGCCGCCCCCCAATTCCTAGCCACCCCAGCAATCCAGTTCCGGTCGCTGTGGGCCTCCGGCACGACGATGTTCGGACCGATGGGATCGACTGAGACCTCGCAATTGACGTCGCGCGACTTGAGCAAGAGCGTCGCAGTCGCGGACTCCGACCGCACGTACCCCTTGATGCGGGCATGGATGGCTCGGCCATCGAATGCGTCAGCGCGGTAGCCTCCTACTGCGAACCCGACCACTCGACGATTTGCGTCCAAGATCATCACCGAGGACGGTGCGAGCCTGGAGTATTCGTCCATCAACCAACCTTCGATGCGCACATAGCTCCTATCCTTTATCAACGGTGTCAAGCGAACAATGTCACCGGCACACTCAATACCGCGATGCCGCTGCATCGAGCCCATGAGATCCTTCACGTCGACGAGTTCAGGGCTACCAAAAATCGACAGCTTTTTCTGAGAAGGCTCCCTGGCGAGCAGCGCGAGTTCCAACGACGGAGATCGAATCCTGCTAAGAACCTCTTCATCGTTGACCTCCATTTTGAGCGCCAATGCCGCGAGCATGCGGTCTCGTAGGTCTTCCACCGGCGGATGTAGCGCCGCGACCTGTGATGGCAGGAGCATCACGAGGAGCAATCCTAGAAGCGTGGTATGGCCCCACCGCGTTCGATCTAGCCTAACGAAGCTGGCAGCTAAGATTGCGAGAGCTGCCCACACGCTGAGCACGCTGGTCATGTAGCGACTCGTCAGTCCATAGTCGACCCCCCATGCAGCCGTGCGCGCAACCGCGACCCCGCCAGCCGTGGCGAAGCCAAACAATACGAACCCGAACAATGCCGCGCGGAACGGGTTGCTGCGCAGGCCGAGGCGCCAGTGCAAAGCCGCGAGCACGGCGAACAAGAGCACCAAGATCACACCTCCCAACAGTGCCAGTATCGGTCTGCCAGAAACGAAGAACAGAGGACCACCCAGACTCTTCAGCGTGAACACTGTCATAGGCAGAAGGCCCGGAGTGGAGCCGGCCGAGCCGCTAGCCGCTACGCCAATACCGTCGCTCATGTAGAGTGCAACCAGCGCGCCAGCGACAGCCCAAGTGCCCACCACCTTGCGCCAGTGAAGGCGCAGAAGCATGCCTAGCAGCGCCATCAACGGCAGCACCGCCAGACAGTTAATCATTGACAGGCTCGCGCCAGTCGCAAGCACCCACGCTGCCGTTAGCCAACCCCAGTCGTCCCTCTCCACCGCCAAAGCAAAGCAATAGAAGGCAGCAAGGGGTAGCAGGACGGAAAGAAACATCATGCTCTGGAATCCCCAGGTGAGGTTGTCACGTTGGGTCCAGGACATGCATAGGCTCGCAGCGCCGAGAAAGATCCCCCACATGAACCAGCGCGGACCGGTCCCGCCAATCAAACGGTTCGCATACAGCAGCAGCATCCCGCAAATGAAAAGCATGAGCACGACATGCGTGGCCAGCAAGAACCAGCCCAGACCGCCGAACACGCCGAGGTCGATGAGATATAGAAGTTTCGGCAGGACTATTCGAGTGTCGTTGTGGCGCTCCCAAATCGCCCACAAATCGCCCGTTTCGACACGCAGGTAGGTACCGAGGTAACCGTCCCACATGTCCCAAAAGGGAACTGGTGAGTAGTGACGCGCGACTCCCAGCAATGTGGTCGTCAGGAACCACATAGCTAAGAAGGCGAGCGCACAGACTGCGACGGCCTCCTTGGAGCTTCCTCGGGGAAAGCGCTTCAACAGCCTAGTCCGAATATGGCAACATCGCAGCGCACCTGCGGTCAACGTCGCGTTCGCGATGGCGAGTCGACATACCGCCACCATGCGCGGCGCTGTTCTCCATCTGGAATCACTTTTCCTTCGTATCCTGCAACATCAACCACGCGGTTCGGTAGTCGTCCGGCACACCAATGTCGACGAATCGTCCGGTGGTTATGAATGCCAGCGGGGTCAGTTCCGGTGTACGGCGATGCAGGACGTCCGTTTCGAGTGAGAATGCCTCGTTGCGATCGTCTAACGAGGCGAGCAGCGTGGTGTCGAACACGTACACGCCCGCATTGATAAGACCAGGACCCCGCTCGCCCTTTTCTTTGAAGCGCACGATCCGGTCTCCAACGAGATCAACCGCACCAAAGCGCGCTACGTCGTCCACCCACTTGACCGCGACGGTCACCCTTGCGACCGCTGCTCGGTGTGCGGCGAGCATCGTGCAATAGTCCACTTCAGCGAAGGTGTCGCCATTGAGTACCACAACGTCGGCTGTGGAAACGAACTTTGCGGCATGTGCAGCCGCCCCGCCCGTACCTAGCGGCGTCTGCTCCTCCGAATACTTGATTGCGACCGAACCATGACGGGCTCCGATTACCGAGCGCACCACGTCGCGCCCGTACCCGACGGCAAGGACGGCAGTGCTGCAGCCCGCGTCCGCGAGACGGTCGAGCACGTAGCACAGGAATGGCCGCCCATTAACCGGTGCTAGTACCTTGGGCAGATCGGGGACGGCCTCGCGGAGGCGCGTTCCGAGCCCGCCCGCGAGGATCACCGCGTTGAACGACATGGAAAGCCAAAAGCTGTCCGGTTACTGAGAGTCCAGCCTTCAAGCACGGTGTCTTTGTCTGGGGATGACCAGTTCTGCCGCGAAGTAGAGTGCCGTCAACGTCAAGAGAACAGCGTCTCGCAGTTGCACTATCTTGATGTAACGTGCTGCTTCTCTGCCGTAGGAAAAGATCATTTGATTTCTCTCGCGCATCGCCGGATGGCAGAAGAGCGGACCGTCTGCCCGTCAAGGCAAGATTTATTTGGGGATGGCTTGGCTAAAACGCCCCTCGTCTCGCAAGTTCACCATTTTGCGTCGCCTATCAGTTGATGCGCCAAGCCTGTACTCCGGGTTCGGTGAAATGGCAGTTGGTGACCAATCCTCCGAACTTGAGCAAGGTCTGAGCGACTTCCGTTCGCCTCGGCGGATCGACCAGAAGGAACATGAAGCCTCCGCCTCCCGCGCCGGAAACCTTGGCTGCCGTGGCGCCACTCCCCTCCGCCGCCACTAGCACTGCCTCAATGTGCGAGTTGGATACACGCGACGAGGTGAGTTTCTTCGCCTTCCAGCCGTCCTGCAGCGAGCGCGCCAGGAGCCCGAAATCACCCTTGAGCACCGCCTCCTTCATCACGCTTGCCTCGCGCTTCACCGCATGCAGGGCCTCGAGAGCCACGCTGTCGCGGCGACGGGTGTGCTCGCGCTGGTCCTCGATGATGGCGGCGGAATCGCGCGAGTACCCAGTGAAGTACAGCAACGAACAGGCCTCAAGTTCGTTGACGATCCAGCGTTTGACCCGCAGTGGGTTCACGATCACCCGACCGCCTCCGTAGAACTCGATGAAATTGAAACCTCCAAACGAAGCCGCGTATTGATCCTGCATCCCGCCGGCAAGACCGGCATCGATGCGTTCGATCTCATACGCAAGGTGTGCGAGTTCGTAGTCGCCAAGGGGCAGAGACAGTAGTTCGCGAAACACTGCCACCAACGCGACCACCAACGTCGACGATGACCCAAGGCCCGAGCCGGCGGGCGCATCCGAGGACGTCGTTAACCGAAGCGGAATCGGGTCGCCGTCGTTGTGCTGGGCGATGATTCGGTTGTAGACCGTCCGGTGCAGCGCCAGTGGACAGTTCGTCGGGCTGATCGACGCCGTCGCCGGACCAACCCAGCGCTCGCCGCGGTCGGCTGCGATGAATTCGATCTGACCGCTCGGCGAGGGTTCGATGACCGCATAGGCGTACTTATCGATCGTTGCGTTTAGCACATGACCGACAAAATCGTCGCAGTACGGCGAGACGTCGGTGCCGCCTCCCGCAAAGCCGATTCGCAGTGGCGCGCGCGCGCGCACCGCGCGCGGAAGCTTCAGATCCTTGGCCATTGTCATCGCGCGAGGAAGTTCCGGCTCGCCGCGACGCGGCCCCGCCAATAGTCAAGGAGGTCCTGCATCGTCTTCTCGAAGCTGATCTCTGTCTTCCAGCCGGTATGCTTGCAGAACTTGGCGGTGTTCGGCACTTGCAAGTCGGCGTCGATTGGACGGAGGCGTTCCGAATCGGTTTCGATCTTGATGTGGTCTTTCGCGGGCGACATTGAAATCAGCGTTTTCAGCATCTGGCCGATCGTGCACGAGTACGTGCCTCCGATGTTGTAGTACTCGCCCCGCACCGGGTTGTGGGTCACAAGCAGGTAGTAGGCGCGGACCGCGTCGCGGACGTCGGCGAACGTTCGCAGCGATTCGAGGTTGCCCACCTTCACTACCGGTGCGATCAGATCGCGCTCGATCATGGCAATCTGCTTGGCGAAGGTGGATTCCGCGAACACGTCGCCGCGGCGCGGTCCGGTGTGCGTGAACATCCGCGTCGTCATTACAGTCATGCCGTAGGCCTCGGCGTAGAAGCGCCCGATCAGGTCGGTGCCCACCTTCGAGATCGCGTAGGGCGACGCCGGGTGGAACGTGCACTCCTCGTCGATCGGGACCTTCTCCTCGGAAACGCGGCCGAACACCTCAGACGACGCGCAGACATGGGTCACTGCGTCGGACTTGATTTTGCGAAGGGCTTCGAGCACGTTCGCCGTGCCTTGAACGTTGGTTTCGAGCGTGTCGAGCGGTGACTCAAAGCTCGTGCGTGGGAAACTCTGAGCCGCCAGGTGGAACACGTAGTCGGGGCGGGACTTATCGACGACGTCGTGGATGGAATGGTAGTCGCGCAGATCACCGTAGAGAAGTTGAATACGGTCCTTCCGGTTGATGCGGGGAACCAGGTGCTCGATGTTGTCAAGGGGACTGCGCCAGCGGCACATGCCGACTACGTCCCAGTCGGTGTGATCGATCAGGTAATCGACGAGATGGGACCCCACCATGCCGGTGATGCCCGTAATCAGGGCACGCTTGGTCATGACTTTCCTTTCATGTTGCAAGGACGCGGCATGCCCATCAGGCCGTCGCCTCCCTCCAGTTCGTGTAGTTGATCTTCTTCCGCTCCTCCGATGACAGCGGCGGACGCGGAACGTTTCGCCTCCGTGCGACGACAGTTGTGTGATAGTGAGGAATGATCGAGTGGCGCGTCAGCAACTGCTCGATAAGGACGATCAGTCGGGCGACGGTCGCGTCCTTGGGATCATCGAAATTGAAGTTTGGAAGTATGCCGACCCAGAAAGGGCGCATGATGGTGCCTCCGTAGTCTCGCCGGCGAACAACCTCGAAGTACTGGTAGGTAAGCGGCAGAATTTCGGACGCATGGACGCCTTCCGAAGGATCGTGGTTCAACATCCATTCAAGTGATGGGGGAGGAAGATGGGTCCTGCGGCTGTTCGACAGCGCGTCGAATTGGTACTGAGGCGCAAGGCAAGCATTGATCTCATTGATAACGTCCATCACGTGAGCGTCGTACATATGATGGTCGGGCCCTACGTATTCGTCGTAAATGAGCAGTCCATTAGTCTTGAGAACACGGTGCATTAGTCTGAACATCGCCTCAATCTCGAAGAAGTGGTGGATTGCCGCTTGCACAAAAACGACGTCGAAATAGCCTGTCGGAAGGTTCTCCTCCAGTGCGTTGCCGCACCGCAGGTCGATGTTGTTTCCAAGTCCTCCTTCCGCCAGGCGCTTGCGCCCCGCCTCGACAGCGACCTTGGAAGCCTCGTAAGCGACTATGTTCTTTGCGTACCCCTTGCGGAAGAACGTCTCTTCGATGAATGCCATGCCCGACCCGAGAGCAAGCACTTTCTCTGGCGCAGGGGTTAGGAACCTCTCGCCGATGTCGTCCATCACCCATTTGTCGGCATCACCTGTGAGCGGCGCCGATACGGCGTGGCGATACAGCAGCGGGTGCTGGGTATAGTCGATGGGGTCGCCCTTGACCGTCTGCTGCGTGCAGACAAGCTTGCCTTCCGCGTACCTTTGGTCCCAAATATCTGTCGCGCTTAGCGACGTCGTCATGATTTTCCCCGTCAGTTTTCTGACTATGGATTTGATAGCACGAATGTTCGGGCGCATTGTCTGAATGGAAATCGTCAATATGTCTGGCATCAGCCGGTCCGAACCTTGGGCCAGTTCGCCGCGTACCACTCGTAGGTCGAGCGGACTCCCTCACGGAGTGTCACCTTGGGACTGAATCCCAGTGCTCGAAGCCGGCTCACGTCGTAGAAGCGCCGGTGCTGGCCGTCCGGCTTGCTCGCGTCCCATTCGATTTTCACCGTGCCACCCGTCGCCTCGACGAGCGCATCGACGATTTCGCGGATCGTGTGACGCAATCCACTGCCGAGATTGATGGGGCCCTCTGCCTGCCGAAGCACGGCCAGAAGCCCCGCTGCCGCGTCATCCGCATGCGAGAAATCGCGCACGGCGGTGCCGGAACCCCAGATGCGCACCGGCGTGCCCTCACGCCTGGCGTTGAAGAACTTCGCGACGAGAGCCGGTGTCACGTGTCCGAACTCGACGTCGAAGCTGTCATGCGGCCCATAAAGGTTGCCGCTGACGGCGAACGCCGAATTGAAACCGTACTGCTCCTTCGCCGCGATCAACTGGGCCAGCATCAACCGTTTGGAGTGAGCGTACGAGTCCTCGGAGGGGTGCGGCGGGCCGAGCCAGATCTGCTCCTCGCGTAGCTCCTCCACACCGGGCAATTCCGGGTAGACGCAGCCACTGCCCATCGCGACAAGCTTCACCACGCCGGCACGCCGTGCGTGCTCGACGACGTGTGTATTGATGAGGACGTTCTCGTAGAGCACGTCTGACTTATAGCGTTGGTTGCCGCCGATTCCGTGGACACGGGCCGCGAGGTGGAACACAAAATCCGGCCGCGTCTGTGCATACATGCGTGACACTTCCGCATCGGCGCGCAGGTCGAAATCACGGCTGCCGACGCCGACGACGTTTGCAAAACCCTCGCGTCGCAACAACGAAATGAGCGCATGGCCCACGAGTCCGGTGCCGCCGGTCACGAGCACGCGGGCGCGCCGGTCGATGTCCATTGCCACTAACCACCCCCACTGGCCATGCGGCGCCTTGCCCTGAAGCGCTCGATATAACGAGGATTCGACACCAAAGAAACGGCCAGCCGTGTTGCCGCCGAGAAGGTGGCCGTCGGCGAGATGCGCAGCAGCGCTGAGACCACTTCCCACCAGCGCGCGCGCTCGTGCAGAAACCGCACCGCGTCTGTGCTGAGGAGCGAGGCAAGCTCTGTCGTGGGTCTGTGCGACGCCGAGAACAACAGGCATTTCGTGATGATGAACTCGGCCTGGGACCGCGCAGAAACCACGCTGGCCCGCGAGGTCGCGTCGTGACGACGAAAGTTGTTCAGCGTCCGCTTTTGGTATACGACCTTCCCCTGCTGCAGCACCCAACCGATGAAGAGCCAGTCCCCTGTCAGCTTCAGCCTCTTCAGGAAAGGCCTGTAGGCCTCGCGGAACGCCGACGTGCGGATCAGGGCCGAGCTCATATTGGGCACTGTCTGCCCCCGAACCTGGAACGCTTCGAGCTCGGCCGCACCGTCATTGACGAAAGATCTGTCCCAGCGCGTCTCCTTCCAGATCTCGTGGAAGAAATCGTCCGTGTGGCCGACGCAGGTGCCGGTCGTGTCGATGACGTTTGAGTCACAATAAAAAAGTGCTGCCTGCGGCTCCGCGTCGAGGGTGGACACTCCGACCTCGAGGAATTCCGGCTCGGCCACGTCATCGCTCTCGCAGATCCAGAGGTATCGGCCCTTCGCCAGCGCTCCGGCTTGTTCCCAAGCCGAAAACGGAGAGCCCGAGTTGCGCTCGTTTCGGATATAGGTGAATCCATGCTCCGCCTGCAGGGCGCGGATGATCGTATCGGAGTCGTCTTGAGAGCAGTCGTCGATGACGATGAGTTCGAAGTCGCGCCGGGTCTGTTCGAGGATCGATTCGATGCGCCGCCTGATGAACGCACCGTGCCGATACGAAGGGACGACGATAGTCGCAGCAGGTGTCATCGCACTTCCGCGAGGCCGTAGAAGCGCGCGATCGCCGGCCACTTGGCATCCCAGCTGTAACGCGCGAGGCACGTGGCCCGCGCATTGGAACCGATCCGATCGTTGCATGCCGCGTCGGTCAGCAGGGACACGCAGTGGTCGGCAAAGGCATGCGCCGTCTCCCCGATCAACACATCATGCCCATGGCAATAGGCCAGACCCTTCGCCGCGATCGGCGACACGACGCTCGGCACGCCGAAGAGCGCGTACTGGTTGACCTTGCCGCGGAACCCGGATCCGCCAAGGGCGGGCGCGATGCCGACACGCGCGCCGGCGATGGAAGGGGCAAGCCGTTGCACTTCGCCGACGAGTTCGACGTCGGCACCAGCGTAGGCTGCAAAACCGGACAGATCACCGCGCCCTACCACTTGCAGCCTGTAGCCGGGAACACGTGCGCGCACCTGGGGATGCACCTCGTCGAGGTACCACTTGAGGGCGTCGATGTTGGTCTGCGATCCGAAATACGCGACGTAGAGAACAACCGGCCCGGTGAGGGCAAGCGGGCGCGGCTCGAGGCTGGCGACCGCCCCATCGCCGAACTCGATTTCGGACACGCCGGTTTCCAGGTACTGCACCTTTCGCAGGCAGGTAATCATGCGAAGGAACGCCGCATCCGAGCGGGACACGCAGATGACATGGTCTGCCTTGAAGCTGAACAGCACTTCTTCCGCCACTGAGCGGAAGCCGCGCGCCAACTCGCGCATCCTGACCCAAGGCGATGCGGTTGGACCACTCCGGCGTGCCTGCAGGAATAGAACCCTGGTGAGCGACTCCATCGGCGTAAACAGGATCCGCCGGCCGTGCCGCCGGAACCCATCGATGTCGAATGCGGCTTGGTGAAACTGCAGATCGATGACGTCGAACCAGGGCAGATCGCCAGCCAGGCGGGACAGACCTGCCGCGCTGAGTTCTTCGGACGGCGACCAGTAGACGCGGTCGAAGATCCGATCGATATCCGCGTCCGGCCAGTCGATGGATGGTCGGCGGTGCGTGTAGAGATGCAGTTCGACGTCCGGCGCGCGGCGCCTGATGAGGGAGTAGATATCCAGCACGCGCAGTCCTCCGCCGTGGGCACGCGACGGACAGTAGTAGCTCACGAGGAGCATCCGACTGCGCGGCTCATGATGCACCGAGGCTACAGCCGGAGAGAGCGCCTTCGCGGTGGACGCAACGGCCGGGGACACGCGCGCGGAACGCGTGCCACCCGAAGAGCCGGGGGATGGGACCCGTTGGGACGGCGCGATGAAGTGACCTCCGCCGCCGCCTCGCACGGCACTGACGTAACGCCGCAAAGAGGCGGCGATGCTCGCCCACTCGCCTCTCGATACGCGGCCCAAGAACCGCAGCCACTTTGTCAGACGCCAGGAGCGTGACCGATAGACCTGCTCGAGCTCACGCTGCCCATCGGCCAAGCCAGCCTGCAAGCTGGCGATCAAGGCCGCACGCTCGTCGAACGCGCGATTACTGGCATCGAGAGCGGCGGTCAAGGTCTCTAGGTTTCGACGTAATTCGGCGACTTCGCCGTTGCGCACCTCGACGGCGTGGGTCAGTCCGGCGACCTGTCCTTCGCGCTCGGCCACTTTCCGGGTCAGTTCCCGTACGACATCGCTGTTCTCGAGCTCCTGTTCGAGCAGGCCGCCCTCCAGGAAAGGAAGTTCCCCATCGCTCGCGACCGCGATGAGATAGACGGGTGCGGCGATGCCGGCCGCTTCTTCGATCGAATCGCCGCGACGCCGGATGTTGACGAACCCGGCAGGCGAGTCGGACAGCACGAATGAGCCATACCCGACACGCTGCCCGAGGATCATGAAGCGCCTGAAGTGCGCAGCGAGAAGCGACTCGAACTCGTGCCGGTAAAGCTCCTTCACGTGGAATTCGTTCCGGTATCCCGGCACTTCCGAGTAGTTGTGGCGGTCGGGGCTAGAGATGACGAGAAGGCCGCCCGGGCGCAGGACCCGCTTGATCTCGCTCATCATCGCCTCATGCTTGTCGTGGTGCTCGATCGTCTCGAAACTCACCACCGCATCGACCGACGCGCCCTCGAGCGGAATTGCACCGCAATCGCCCACGAGATAGCGCAGGTTCGAGATCCCGGCGTATTTCCTGCCCGCATGCTCGATCGTTTCACGCGATATGTCGACGCCGACCACAGATTTCGCGCTCTCGGCGAGGATCGCCGAGCCGTATCCCTCGCCGCTGGCGATGTCGAGGACCTCCTTGCCTTTGACGAGACGCGCTGCGAGGAAATAGCGGTGCAGGTGCTCGAGCGCGATCTGTCCTTCGACCTCGGGCAGGTAACGCTCACCGGTGAACTCGAGCATCCTTCAGCCCACCGCGTTCTTCCGCTCCCGCCGCGCGCTCGATGGGTGTCGAGTCGGCTGCCGGAATACGTTCCATTTCGTGACAGGATGTCTCAGGACCTCTTCCAGCGCCTGATCGGATAGAGAATGTTCACCCATGCGCGAGCCCCGCCTCGCTCGCGCGCGAGTGATCTGCGGGTCTGTGAACGCCAAGTTCGATGGTCCTCATCGGGATACCCACGAGGCCGGTCGACACGCTGCTCGAGTGCGACCTGATGATCAGTGCATCGTGAAGCCAGTGGTGCTGCACGTGTTCGCTTTGTGAACCATCGGCGACTGCAACCTCGAAGCTGTAGTCACCCTTGGGCAGGATGGGCATGCGGAAACCGAACGCCGCCCTCATCGTGCTGCCAGCGGGTGCGGCGACCGGTTGCGTCACGTAGCTGAGGTAGGTGTTGTCGCCGAACAGGTACTGGCCGAGCCGGTCCTTGAGCAGAAAACCGACGATCGGGCTGCTCATGGCCTCGTGCACCTGAACGTCGATCGTCAACGTCACATCCTCGCCGCCCACACACCACGCGAGCGGGTGCCCATCTGCGTCACAGAGCGTGACGTCCAGAATGCTCGCTCCGCCGAGGCCGAAGCACGCGGCGTCCGGTTTGAAACGGAAGGCCTCGATGTCGTTTCTAAGCAAGGAGGCATTCGTAAGGTCCTGCCGCGCATCGCGGAAGTCCGCGTCCGTTCGGGCCTGCGCCCGCGGGCGCGCCCCGACGTGATCTGATTCACCCTGGAGCTGCCTGTAATAGTCCGCCAGGTAGGCATTCATCAGGTCTCGCGGCTCGCCGACCGCCTTCACCCGCCCGTGTTCGAGCCAGACAACCCGCTGGCAAAGGCTCACGACCGCACCGGTGTCGTGACTCACGAAGATGACCGTCCCGCGGTTCATGAAGCCGCGGAGGAACCTCATGCACTTCTGCGTGAAGTAGGCGTCCCCGACCGCGAGTGCCTCGTCGATGATCAGAATATCTGCATCGACATGTGCGATCACCGAGAACGCAAGGCGCATGACCATGCCACTCGAATACGTCTTGATCGGCTGGTCCAGCACGTCGCCGATGTCGGCGAACGTCGTGATCCCATCGAACCGCGCCTCGATCTCTTCGCGCGTCAGGCCATGCACGGCAGCGTTCAGGTAGACATTCTCGCGCCCCGTGAAATCCGGATTGAAACCCGAGCCGAGCTCAAGCAGTGCCGCGATCCGGCCGCGAGTCTCCACGGTGCCGCCTGACGGCGCCAGCGTGCCGCAAAGAATCTGCAGCAGGGTCGACTTGCCGGCGCCGTTGCGGCCGATGATTCCGATCGTCTCGCCGCGGCGAACGTCGAACGAGATGTCCTCGAGCGCTATGAAGTCCCGACAGTAGGTCCGCGGTCCGAGTCCAACGAAGCGGCGCAACCTCGGCACGAGTGCCTGCTTGAGCCTGTCCTCCGGGCGCTCGTAGATGTGGTAGTGCTTGCTGACATGGTCAACGCGCACCGCGATCTCGCTAGAGGACATCGGCGAACCCCTTGCGAGTGCGCTGGAACCAGGCAAACCCCCCCCACGCGATGATCAGGCCCGCCAGAAGCTGGGCGGTCCAAACGCCCAGATTGGGCAAACGACCGTCGATGATTACTGCGCGTGCCGACTCGATCACGAAGGTCAACGGATTGAATTCGAGCAGAGGCCGATACCGTTCCGGGACGGCTGAGACCGGATAGAACACGGGTGCCAGAAAGAGGAGACCGGTCGTTAGCAACGCAACGACCTGGCTTATGTCGCGCAGGTAAACCCCGAGGCTGCCGAGGAACCACATCGCGCCCACGGTAGCGAGCACCAGCGGCAGGACCACGAGCGGAAGCAGGGGCAACGTGGGGGGAATGGCGTCGCCGGACAGGAGCATCGCTGCAAGCAGGACTATGAGACTGACGGAGGCATGGAACAAGGCGCCTCCCATCACAGGCAGCGGAAGCAGTTCCAGCGGGAAGACGACTTTCTTGACATAGCTTGGCGACGACAGCACCAAGCCAGGTGCTCGATTGACGCATTCGGCGAACAGCGTGTAAACGATCAGTCCCGAGAAGAGAACGATGGCAACGTGATGAGTGCTCTCTGCGGACGCGCCGCCCCATCTCGCCCTGAATATGACAGCGAAGACAAACGTGTAGATCGCAAGCATCAACAGCGGGGTGATGAACGACCACGCCGTCCCAAGCCACGACCCGCGATACCTATCGTGCATTTCTCGTTTGGTCAGCTGCCACAGGAGCTGGCGCTGGCGCCACACCACCGAGACGAGCATCGATGGCGCGGTGGAGAAGCCTGGCAGCGCCTTGAGCTCCGCTCCGCTCATCGCACACCGTCTTCCCAATGAAGCGGCCGCATCCGTTCCCACCGCTGCATCATGAAAAGACCTCTGCGTCCGCCAGCAACGGCGCAGCTGCGTCCTTGGCCCCAAGCAACGGCTGCGCACCGCCGAGGGGCCACCGCACCGCGACTACGGGGTCGTTCCAGCGCAGGGAGCGGTCATGTTCGAGCACCCAGAACTCGGTCGTCTTGTAGAGAAAGTCTGCGCTCTCGCTCGTCACGAGAAACGCGTGCCCGAAGCCGGGCGGCACCCAGAGTTGTCGCATGTTCTCGGCGCTGAGATCGAAGCCGACCCACTTGCCAAAGTTGGAGGAGGACCGGCGCAGGTCCACGGCGACGTCGAAGACCGCGCCAGTCACCACCCGTACCAGCTTGCCCTGTGGACTCACAACCTGGTAGTGGATGCCGCGCAGCACGTTCCTGGCCGAGCGCGAGTGGTTGTCCTGCACGAACTGCACGTCGAGGCCGGTCGTTTCGCGGAACGTCCGCGCATTCCAGCTCTCCATGAAGAAGCCGCGCTCGTCGCCGAATACCTTCGGCTCGAGCAGAAGCACCTCCGGCAGCCCAGTGGGAGTGACTTTCATGATGGTTGCTACGTCGTCGGCGGAAGGACCGTATCGTTCAACATCTGCAGCAGGTAACGGCCGTACTCGTTGCGGGCCAGCGGCGCGGCCAGGCGTTCGACCTGCTCAGCGGAAATCCAGCCGAGACGATAGGCGATCTCCTCGGGGCACGCGATCTTCAGTCCCTGGCGTTTCTCGATGGTCTCGATGAACAGCGACGCCTCGAGCAATGATCCGTGCGTGCCGGTATCGAGCCACGCCGTGCCGCGCCCCATCACCTCGACGGTGAGCGCGTTGGCTCGAAGGTAGAGCTGGTTGACGTCGGTAATCTCCAGCTCGCCGCGTGCGGATGGCTTGATCGAAGCTGCGATGTCGAGCACCCCGTTGTCATAGAAATAGAGCCCGGTGACCGCGTAGTTGGAGCGCGGTGACTTGGGCTTTTCCTCGATGCTCACCGCGCGCCCGCGGCGGTCGAACTCGACCACGCCGTACCGCTCCGGATCGTTGACATGGTAGGCAAAGACCGTCGCACCGTCGGCGCGCGCGCACGCGCGCAGCAGCGCCTGCGCGAGATCATGGCCATAGAAGATGTTGTCGCCCAGGATGAGCGCCGCGGGGTCGCGGCCGACGAACTCGCGGCCCAGGATGAACGCCTGCGCCAACCCGTCCGGCGACGGCTGCACCTGGTAGCGGATGTTCATGCCCCATTGGCTGCCGTCGCGCAAGAGGTCCTCGAAGCGCGGCGTGTCCTGCGGCGTCGAGATGACCAGCACGTCGCGAATCCCGGCCAGCATCAGCGTGGTCAGCGGGTAATAGACCATCGGCTTGTCGTAGACGGGCAGCAGCTGCTTCGATACGGCTTGCGTGACCGGGTACAGACGCGTGCCGGACCCGCCGGCAAGCACGATGCCCTTGCGCCGGACCGACACGGCTACGCCGCCTTGCCGTACTGCTGGCCCAGCCAGTCGCGATACCGCCCGTCGCGGACGTGGTCGACCCATTCCCGGTTGGCGAGGAACCAGCGCACCGTCTTGCGAATGCCGGTCTCGAAGGTCTCCGCCGGCCGCCAGCCCAGCTCGGCCTCGATCTTGCGTGCATCGATGGCATAGCGCAGGTCGTGCCCGGGCCGGTCCTTGACGAACGTGATCTGCTGCGCGTAGCTGCCGCTGGCTCGCGGGTGCAGCTCGTCGAGGATGGCGCAGATTGCCTGCACGACCTCGATGTTGCGTTTCTCGTTCTTGCCGCCGATGTTGTAGACGTGTCCCGGGCTCCCGCCAGCCAGCACCTCGCGGATCGCCGCGCAATGGTCGCCGACGTAGAGCCAATCCCGCACATTGCGCCCATCGCCGTAGACGGGCAGCGGCTTGCCGTCGATCGCATTCAGGATGGTCAACGGAACCAGCTTCTCCGGAAACTGGTAGGGACCGTAGTTGTTGCTGCAGTTGGTGGTGAGCGTGGGCAGCCCGTAGGTGTGGTGGTAGGCGCGCACCAGGTGATCGGAGGCGGCCTTCGACGCCGAATACGGGCTGTTCGGCGCATACGCGGTGGCCTCGGAAAACGCCGCGTCGGTTTCGCCCAGCGATCCGTATACCTCGTCGGTGGAAACGTGGAGGAAGCGAAACCTGTTCTGGCCTTCGCCCCTCGACTCGATCCAGTACGCGCGCGCCGCCTCGAGCAGCGCGAAGGTGCCGTTGATGTTGGTCCTGATGAACTCGGCCGGACCGAGGATCGAGCGGTCCACGTGGCTCTCGGCGGCAAAATTTACGAGCGCACGCGGCTGATGCGCGCGAAACAGATCCAGTAGCGCGGTGCCATCGCAGATATCCAGGCGCTCGAAGCTGAATTCCGCCCGGTCGCGCACCATGGCAAGGTTTTCCAGGCTCCCCGCATACGTGAGCTTGTCGACGACCAGTACCGGCTCACGGGAATCAGTGAGCCAATCCGTTACGAAATTCGAGCCGATGAACCCGGCTCCGCCCGTTACAAAAATCATTGGTGGCGCTGGCGAAAGGGACTGGACGGAATATTAGCCGCAGCTCTCTCAGCCCCCTTCCCGATGAGGCCAGGATGAAGTCCAGGCTCTCGAACGAGATGCTGATGTGCGCACGCGACGAAAGTTGTGACATTGCTCAACGGTCACTGCCTGAGGCAAGAAAAGTTGTGCGAAGCAACGGCATAATCGAGGCCGCGCAGAAGAAGAATTCCCTCCCGTGACATATCTCCTGCAAGCCTTGGTCGCGTGTGCCACGACCTACCTGCTCATCTTGTGGATGCGTGGGCCCGCGGAGCGGTTCGGACTGATCGACCACCCGGGGGGCCGGAAGCGCCATGACGTTCCCACGCCGCTGACCGGCGGGCTCGCCATCACAATCAGTCTCTTCGTCGCCCTTTCTTTCTCGCTGTCGGCAATGGGCAGCTACCACGCGCTGCTGGCGGCGGTCGTGGTTCTCGCGGTCATCGGACTTCTCGATGATCGCGGCAAGGTGTTCCCGCGCACCAAGCTCGGTGTCCAGGTGCTGGCGGCCGTGTTGATGACCTCGCTTGGAAACCACTTCCTGCATTCGCTGGGCGACCTCTTCGGCCGCGGACCGGTCGATCTGATGAACTGGGCCATTCCGCTCACCGTGTTTGCAACCGTGGCGGTAATCAATGCCATCAATACTTTCGATGGCGTTGACGGCCTGGCCGGCACCCTCGTGCTCGCCATCCTTGCCTACTTCGCGTTTTTCGCCTGGTCAGTCGGCGACGCGAACGCGTTGAAGTTCCTCGTCGTCCTGATCGGCGCGCTGGTCGGCTTTCTGGTCTTCAACGTGCCGCTGCCCTGGGCCAGCGCGCGCTCGTTCATGGGCGATACGGGCAGCCAGGTGCTCGGCATCGTGGTGGCCTGGTTCTCGATCGAATTCACCCAGGAGACCACGAGCGCGATTCCGCCCGTCTGCATGCTCTGGGTGGTGGGCGTGATCCTGCTGGACTTTTTCACCGTCACGATGCGGCGGGTGATCAGGCGGCGCAACCCGGCCACGCCCGACCGCGCTCACATCCACCACCTCCTGATGCGTCGCGGCTTCAGCCCGATGCAAACTGTCCTCATCCTGGCGCTCGTGAACATCACGTTCGGCGCCATCGGCACCGCTGGCTGGTTGCTCGGGTGGCCCCAGCACCTGATGTTTGCCGGTTTCCTGGCGGCAGGGATCCTTTATTTCGGGATTTTCCTGTTCCCGGCCCGGTTCATGCGGCTGGGTCGACGCTCGCGTCAGGCGCCACGCCTGGCAGAGGCGCAGAAGGGCGCGGGGTGGGGTGTTGCGACCCCTGGCGAGGTCACGCCGGCCGAGCCACTGCCGCTCCTCGACCAAGGGTCCCGGCCGGCGTTGCGCCAGAGTCCGCATCGTGCCTCGCGCAGGCGGCGGCCATCGGGCGTGCACTCGCGCCCACCGGGCGCTTGAGTGGCGCACGCCAGCGCTAGCAGACGCCGGCGGTTCGCTTTCATCAACGACTGTCGAGCAGGCACCCGGCTCGCCGAAGCTCCACCAGAGCGACCGGCGATGCAAGTGCGGTCCTCGCGGCTGCCCGAACGAGCTGCCGGCAGGCGCTCACGCCCGCTCCGCCGTTCGGCGATGGTAACGCTCGTCCGGCGTGTATTCGGGGACCATGCGGCGCAGGAACTGGCGCACCTCGAAGTCGGATCGAAGCGGGCGCTCGCGCAGCCAGTCGCTGAACGCCGACCGCGCGCCGGTGGTCGGCGGTCGCACCCGGGCAATTCGCAGGCGCTTGTGCTCCGTGGGCACCGTCGTTTCGGTATCGAACAGCAGCTCTTCGAACAGCTTCTCGCCCGGGCGGAGTCCGGTGTAGACGATGTCGATCTCGCGCTCGGTCTTGCCCATGAGGTGAATGAGATCGCGCGCCAGATCGGCGATGCGCACCGGCTCGCCCATGTCCAGCACGAAGATCTCGCCGCCGCGACCGATCGAGGAGGAAAGCACGACAAGCTGGGCCGCCTCCGGTATCGACATGAAGTAGCGTGTGATTTCCGGGTGCGTCACCGTGACCGGTCCGCCGCGCTGGATCTGCTCGACGAACTTGGGAATGACGCTCCCCGCACTGCCCAGCACGTTGCCGAAACGCACGATCGATACCTTGGTCGCGTGCCCGGCGGTAACCTCCTGCACGAGCATCTCGGCCAGGCGCTTGGTGGCACCCATCACGTTGGTCGGGTTGACCGCCTTGTCGGTCGAGACGACGACCAGCTTCCCCACCTTGGCGCGCACCGCGGCGCTGGCGATGACGAAGGTGCCGAGCACGTTGTTGCGCAGCGCCTCGAACGCGTTCACCTGCTCCATAAGCGGCACGTGCTTGTAGGCGGCGGCGTGGAAGACGACGTCGGGGCGATAACGCGTCACCACCTCCTGCACGCGGTTTTCGTCGCGCACGTCGCCGATCACGCTGGCGCGCGGCACGGCGCCCCAGCCCGCATGCAGCTCTTCGTCGATCTCGTAGAGCGAGAACTCGTTGAGCTCGAACAGCACCAGCAACTCGGGGCGCAGGTCGGCGATCTGGCGGCACAGCTCCGAACCGATCGAGCCTCCCGCGCCCGTGACGAGCACCACCTTGCCCGCGATGCCCTGGCTCAACAGTGCGGGGTCGAGCGACACCGGGTCGCGCCGCAGGAGGTCTTCCGGCCGCACACGCCGGATCGTGTCATCCGAGATTTCGCCCCGCTGCAGGACATCGCGCGGCGGCAATGCATACACCTCGGCGCCCTGCTCGCTCAACGAGCGCGCCAGCGCCACGCGCTCCTCGCGCTCCATCGAGCGGATCGCGATCACCACCTTGTGCACGCGGAAGCGCGCCGCGACGGCACCGAACTCGCCGAGAGTTCCTTCCACGCGCACGCCGTTGACGACGGTGCTGCGCTTGTGCGGATCGTCGTCGAGCAAGGCCACCGCGCGCCAGCGATGGCTGCGATCGAACTCGCGCAGTAGCGCCGCACCGGCGTCGCCAGCACCGATCACGATCACCGGCTCGCCGTACTCCAGCGTCTGCTTCTGCGCCGTGTTCTCGCGCAGCATGCGCCACATGACCCGCGCGCCGGCGATCAACATCAGGAAGAACACCGGTTGCGCGAGCAGGGTACTGCGTGGCGCGAAGAACAAGCGCGGGAGCATCGCCACCATGGCCAGCACGATCAGCGCACCGAGGGCCACGCCGATGATCATCAGGCGCAGGTCCTGCAGGCCCGTGTAGCGCCACAAGCGCGCATACACACCAGCAAGGCCAAGCACGACGACCTGCACGACCGCGAACGAGAGGATCGCCATGGGGACGAAATACTCCTGCGCCGCCGCCAGGTCGAAGTTGAACCGGACCAGGTAGGCGAGCGCCCAGGCGCCGAGTGCGAGTACCAGGTCGACCACGACCTGGAGTTGGCGGCGCCACGTGATCCTGACCCGCGAGAGGTCGAAGTGTCCCAGCCGTCTCATCTCGCTGCCCAGCCGCCGCGTTGGAGGTGGCATCGGGGCGACTTCCTTTCGATGTCGAAGTTAAGCGAGCATCTCGATTGCGATCGGGCAAATTGCCGCGGAAAGCCCTGCAACCAGGTCCTCGAGCCAGCGCGCCGCGGGTAGCATAGTGGTCCAGGTCCGGCCGCGGGACGGAAAGGGCCAGATCAACGGCAACTCGACACGTGCAACGCCTTCGAACCGCAGGCGCGCGTGTCCCGCATCGTACAAGTTCCGATATGCCTTTGAGCCAGGCGGCGCGGCTGTTCCACACGGTCCGGTACCTCAGAGGCGGACAGATTCTGAGCCGGATCCGGCACCGGTTCTCGTCACCCCGCGTCGTGCCGACACGGTCTGCGAGTGCAAGGAAATGGCCGCAACCGTGGCCCCTGCACGCACTCCTTGGCCCCGGCCTGGTCGGTCCCGGCACCTTCGAGTTCCTCGGCGAGCGCGCACGCATCGGCAAGGCTGCGGACTGGAACGACCCGGTGCGCAGCCATCTGTGGCTCTACAACCTGCACTACCTCTCCGATCTCAACGCGGCCGGCGCACAAGGGCGCGAAGACGAACTGCGCGACCTGGTGCAGCGCTGGATCCGCGACAACCCGCCTGGGCAGGGCGTCGGATGGGAGCCGTATCCGCTCTCCCTGCGTATCGTCAATCTCGTCAAGTGGCTCGCGCGCCAGCATGCGATCGAGCCCGAGTGGCTGGCCAGCCTCGCGACCCAGGCCGATGCGCTTTCCCGGCGCATCGAGTTTTACCTGCTCGGCAACCACCTGTTCGCGAACGCCAAGGCTCTCGTCTTCGCCGGCGCGTTCCTGGCCGGCGACCGCGCGCCACGGTGGCTGGAGCGCGGGCTCGCGATCCTCGCACGCCAGGTGCCGGAACAGTTCCTGCCCGACGGCGGGCACTTCGAACGGTCGCCGATGTACCACGCGGCGTTGCTCGCCGATCTGTTCGACCTGATCGAGCTGGCGGACGTGTCGGCTCTGCCCGTGCTGCGTGCACGGCGCGAGGCCTGGGTCGACGCGGCCAATCGAGGGCTGAACTGGCTCGATGCGATGACGCACCCAGATGGCGAGATCGCATTCTTCAACGACGCCGCGATCGGGATCGCACCGAATCCGATCGTGCTCGCCAGACACGCGGCGCGATTGCTCGGCGCACGGACTCCGCCGGCCCGCCCGCCATTCGACCTGCGCCTGTTGCGCGAAAGCGGGTACGTGCGCGTGGACCTGCCGGCCGCCGGCGCAGCCCTGCTCGACATCGCTCCATTGGGGCCGGACTACCTGCCGGCCCACGGGCACGCAGACACCCTGAGCTTCGAGCTGAGTCTGTTCGGCACGCGTGTGTTCGTGAACTCCGGAACCTCGATGTACGGCGCGAGCGAGGAACGGCTGCGCCAGCGCGGCACCGCGGCCCACAACACGGTGCTCATCGACAACGAGAACTCGTCCGAAGTATGGGGCGGCTTCCGGGTTGCCCGGCGTGCACGCGCAACGCTGCACGGCGCGGAACCGGGACCGAAGCGGATCGTCATTCACGGCAGCCACGATGGATACCGCCGCCTGCCCGGGCGGAACACGCATTGGCGTCGCTGGACGTTCGGACTGGACTCGTTGCAGGTCGACGACACCGTCACGGGGCGATTTCGCTCTGCCGAAGCGCGTTATCACCTGCACCCCGCGGTGGTCGTGCAGCAGCTCGACCCGCAGGCGCGCCGTGCCGTGCTGCGCCTCCCGGGCGGCCAGTCGGTCGTGCTCGATGCGACTGGTGCGTCGTTGCAGGCCGAGCCCGCCACGTGGCACCCGCGCTTCGGCGTGTCGGTGGCCAACCGCTGCCTCGTTCTGCGCTTCGAAGGAGGCCAGGTCGGCACGCGGCTCCAGTGGCAGGACGCCGCGTGAAACTGCTCGTTTTGAGCTTCTACTACCCGCCCGACCTCAGTGCCGGGTCGTTCCGCACTGCGGCCCTGGTCCGCGCGCTGGCCGCCGCCGCGCCCGACGCAAGCATCGAGGTCGTGGCCGCGCTGCCCAACCGCTATCACAGCTTCACCGTCGAGGCACCCGCGCACGAAGCGCACGGCAACGTCAGCGTCGATCGAATCGCGTTGCCGGTCCACCGGAGCGGCATGCTCGACCAATCGCACGCGTTCCTTGCGTTCGGCCGCCAGGCGCTGCGTCACGTCCGTAGACGCCGCTACGACCTCGTCTACGCGACGTCCTCGCGCCTGCTCACAGCGGCCCTCGGCTCCCTGGTCGCACGGCGCAGGAAAGCGGCGCTCTATCTCGACATCCGCGACATCTTCGTCGACACGATCAAGGACGTCCTGCCGGGGGTGATCGCGTCAATTGCACGGCCTGCGTTCGCGTTGCTCGAGCGCTGGACCATGCGGCGCGCCGATCGCATCAACCTCGTGTCGCGCGGCTTCGAAGGTTATTTCTCCCGCCGCTACCCTGACCGCGCCCTCAGTTTCTTCACCAACGGCATCGATGACGAATTCATCGCGGCGCTCGCTACGCCTCCGCCGCCCCGCGACGGATCGATGCTGACCATCGTCTATGCCGGAAACCTCGGCGAGGGGCAGGGGCTGCACGCGATCGTGCCAGCTCTGGCGGTCGCGCTGCGCGGGCGCGCGCGCTTCAGGATCATCGGCGATGGCGGGCGTCGTGAGGCGCTGCTGCGCGCGGTGGCCGAGGCCGGCGCCGACAACGTCGAGTGGCAGCCTCCGGTCGCCCGGGCCGCTTTGATCGATGCGTACCGCGCCGCCGACGTCCTGTTCCTGCATCTGAACGACTACGACGCGTTCAAGAAGGTGCTGCCCTCCAAGCTCTTCGAGTATGCGGCGCTGGGCAAACCGATCTGGGCCGGCGTCGCAGGCTACGCCGCCGAGTTCATCCGGGTGGAAGTCGACAATGCGGCCGTGTTTCGTCCGTGCGACGCCACCGAAGCGATGACGGCGTTCTCCGCGCTGCAGTTGCGCGAGACGCCAAGGCCGGCGTTCGTGCAGAAGTTCACGCGCGACCGGATCATGGCGGCGATGGCCGCCGAAGTCCTCGCGCTCGCCCGTAGCACGAGCGCCGTAACCGGCTGAATACGACGTGGCCCGGTCGCCCGATGACCAGCAGGCTCCCGCCCGACGAGCGCGCGTGCTCGTGACCGGTGCCTCCGGCTTCATCGGCCGGGCCGTCGTCGAAAGGCTTGCAGCGGACCGACGCTATGTCGTCCGCGCGGCGCTGCGCCGTCCCGTGCCCGATCTCGTTGCCGCGGTGGAGCAGTGCGTGGTCGGAGACCTCGATGCAACCACCGACTGGCGCCCTGCGCTCGAAGGTGTCCATGCGCTCGTGCACACCGCGGCCCGGGTGCACGTGATGCACGAGACGCACGCCGACCCGCTGGCCGCGTTTCGCGCCATCAACGTCGCCGGTACGCTGCGCCTCGCGCAACAGGCGGCGGACGCCGGCGTGCGGCGTTTCGTCTTCTTGAGCTCGCTCAAGGTCAACGGCGAAAGCACCCTGCCCGGTCATCCGTTTCGCGAGGACGATGCGCCCGTGCCGCGCGATCCGTACGGGGTGTCCAAGCACGAAGCCGAGCAGGCGTTGCTCGCGCTGGCGCGCGCGACACCGATGGAGGTGGTGATCGTGCGCCCGCCTCTCGTCTACGGCCCGGGCGTCAAGGCCAACTTTGCGCGGCTGATGCGCCTGGTCCTGCGCGGCATGCCGCTGCCGTTCGGCGCGATCGACAACCGGCGCACCCTGGTGGCGCTCGACAACCTGGTCGATCTCGTCGTCACCTGCATCGCGCATCCGGCAGCGGCCAATCAGATTTTCCTGGCGGGCGACGCGGAAGATCTCTCGACGACCGAGTTGCTGCGCCGCCTCGGCCGCGCGCTCGGTAAACCCGCGCGATTGATTCCGCTGCCCGCACCGTGGATCGAGATCGCCGCCGCCCTTGCCGGCCAACGCGCGGTCGCGCAGCGTCTCTGCGGGTCGCTGCAGGCGGACATCGGCAAGGCCGCCCGCGTGCTTGGCTGGAAGCCGCCGGTCGCGGTCGATGCCGCCTTGCAGGCGACTGCGGACTGGCTTCTCTCCTCCGCCAACCGATGACGGCCGTCCTGCTCGCGGCGATCGTCGCCGCCGGTTCGATCGTGCTTACCGGGCTGGTGCGCCGCTACGCGCTGGCCCGCAGCCTGCTCGACCATCCGAACGCGCGGACGTCGCACGTCACGCCGACGCCGCGCGGCGGCGGGGTGGCGATCGTCGTCACTTTCTGTGCCGCAGTCGCATGGCTGGCCGCCGATGGCAAGGTGGCGATCGGACCTGCTGCCGCACTGATCGGCGCCGGCGGCTGGGTCGCGCTGGTGGGGTTCGTGGATGATCATCGTCACGTGCCGGCCGGCATGCGCTTGTGCGCGCATTTCATCGGCGCCGCGTGGGCGCTCGCCTGGCTCGGCGGCTTGCCGCCATTGCCTGCTTTCGGCACCGGGTTGCAGCTGGGATGGTTCGGGCACGTCGCGGCCGCGTTGTTCCTGGTGTGGATGCTCAATCTCTACAACTTCATGGACGGCATCGACGCCATTGCCGGCATCGAAGCCATCACGGTCGCGCTCGGTGGAGCGGCCTTGTGGTGGCTATCGACCTCGTCGGAGACCGCGCTGGCGCCGGCCTTGCTCGCCGCCGCCGCGGCGGGTTTCCTGGTCTGGAACTTTCCGCCCGCGCGCATCTTCATGGGCGACGCCGGCAGTGGGTTTCTTGGGCTGATGCTCGGGGTGTTCGCGGTCTGGTCGGCGCACGAAGAGAGCCGCCTCTTCTGGAGCTGGCTGATCCTGCCGGGCGTCTTCGTCGTCGATGCGACATTGACGCTGATCCGGCGCGTGCTGCGCGGCGAACGCTTCTACGAGGCGCATCGCAGCCACGCCTACCAGCACGCATCGCGCCGCTTCGGCCAGCATCGCATCGTGGCGCTCGCGGTCGGAGCGATCAACGTCGCGTGGCTGTTGCCGATCGCCGCGCTGGTCGCGTTCGGGAAGGTCGACTGCGTGCTGGGGCTGCTGATCGCCTATGCGCCGCTGGTGTGGCTGGCGGTGCGGTTCAAGGCTGGGGAGAAGGAGAAAGGCTGATCGTCTGCGAGCGCCAAGGTGACCCGTGCGACCTCGAAGATCTCCTCGAGCGGGATCGGCGCTTCTCCGCCACGCTCGACCGCATGCACGAACGCGGCCGCACACGCGGTTTGGCCCTTGTCCTGGCGCCACCGGCGCTGGCTGGAGAAACCGCGCCAGTCGTAGCCGCGCAGCCGGATGAAGTTTTCCAGCGCGAGCACGCCGTCGTTGCAGAACACCTCGACGCGTTCCTTCGGAAACCGCTTGCCGCCGTTGGCGAGATAGTGGACGGTGGCGATCGAGCCGTCGGCGAACGACAACACGATCGTGGCCTTGTCCTCGGCCACCGCGAGTGCCGGATGGCGGCCCATGCTCGTCATCTTCGCCGCGACGATCGGACGGCCGACGAGGAAACGCACCAGGTCGATGAAGTGGCACGCCTCGCCGACGATGCGGCCGCCGCCGGTCTCGCGGTTCTGGGTCCAGTGCTCGGCAGGAATGGCGCCGGCGTTCACGGTATAGACGATCGCGAGCGGCGCGGCCAGCGGCGCGAGCAGCGCCTTCATGCGCACCACCAGCGGCGCGAAGCGGCGGTTGAAGCCGACCGTCAGCAGACGCGGCCGGCCGCTCGCCCTCGCCGCGCGCACTGCCGTCTCGATCTCGTCGACTTCGCTCGCAGCGATCGCCAGCGGCTTCTCCACGAACACATGCTTGCCTGCCGCGAGCGCCGCGCAGACCAGCCGCGCGTGGCTGTCGTGCCGCGTGGCGATCACGACGGCGTTGATGCGCTCGTTGCGCATGACATCCAGGTCGGCGTCGGTCGACGCCCGTGCGAAGCCGGACTTGCGCCCGTGGTGAAGCGCGGTGACGCCGCCGCTGCTGACGAGGGTGTCCAGGTCGGCGCCGGCGGCCTTCAGCGCCGGGATCAGGACGCGCGAACCGTAGTTGCCTGCACCCACCACGGCCAGCACGGCCTTGCCGTCGGAAGCGGCCGCCGCGGCGCGCAGCGCGACGCTGCGCACGGTGGCCGTCTCTGGCTGCGCGCCCGAATAGTCGAGCACGATCCCGAGTGCGGAGCGATCGTTGACGAGCACGTCGTACGCGCGCGCCGCCTCGCCGATGGCAAAACGGTGACTGACCAGCGGCCCGACGTCGACCTTGCGCTGCGCCAGCATCTCCAGCACGGCTTCGAAATTGCGCTGCTCGGTCCAACGCACGAACCCGAGCGGGTAGTCGTTGCCGCGCTCCTCGTACGCCGGGTCGTGGCGCCCGGGTCCGTACGAACAGGACACCTGGAACGTGAGTTCCTTTTCGTAGAAGTCCGACCGGTTCAACTCCAACCCGGTCACGCCGACGAGCACGATGCGCCCGCGCTTGCGGCTCATGCGCGCGGCTTGGGCGATCGGATCGTTCGATCGGGTCGATGCGGCCACGATCACGCCGTCGACGCCGCGCCCGCCGGAGAAAGCCAGGCCGCGCGCGACCGGATCCTCGCCGCGCGAGAGATCGCAGACCTCGGCACCGAAGCGCGCCGCAAGGGCGAGTTTCGCCGGGTCGAGATCGATCCCGAGCACCCGGCACCCTTGCGCCCGCAGCAACTGCACCGTGAACAGTCCGATCAGGCCAAGGCCTGTGACGACGAAGCTCTCGCCCAGGGCCGGCGCGGCAAGGCGCAGTCCCTGCAGGCCGATCGCACCCAGCACGGTGAAGGCGGCCGCCTCGTCGCTCACGTCGTCGGGGACGCGTGCGCAGAGGTTCTTCGGCACCCGCACGACCTCGGCATGGGCACCATTCGAGACGACACGGTCGCCGGCGGCAAACCCCTGCACGCCAGCGCCGACCTCCAGCACCACGCCGGCGTTGCAGTACCCGAGTGCCAGCGGCTGGTCGAGCTTGCTGCGCACGGCATCCAGCGTCGCGAACAGCCCGTCCGTGCGCACCTTGTCGAGGACCTGGCGCACCTTCTCCGGCTGCTGGCGCGCCTTGTCGATCCAGGACGCACGGCCGAAGTCGACCAGCATGCGCTCGGTGCCTGCCGAGACGAGGCTGCGCCGCGTCGCGATCAGCAGAGTCCCGCGCCCGACCTGGGGCGCGGGAACGTCTGCCAGCAGCGTTTCGCCGGTGCCGAGGTTCTGCAGCAACTGGAGCATGGTCAGTTCTTCTTGTCGATGAACAGGCGGCACCAGAGTTCGATCGCGCACAACGCAAGCAGCGGATAGGCCGCGTCGATCCGGCCCGCCGCATCCAGCTGCCGCAGGCGGCCCACCGCGTGGGCGTCGAACAGGCCGCGCGCCGCAAGGCTACGCTCGGACAGGAGGTCCGCAACCGTTTCGCGCAACTCGTGGCGCAGCCAGCGCCGCAACGGAACGCCGAAGCCCGTTTTCGGCCGGTAGATCACGTCGCGCGGCAGGACCGGCTCCATCGCCCGTTTCAGGATCCACTTGCCCTCGCGCCCGTGTTGCTTGAGCGGTGCCGGCAGGCTCGCGGCGAGGCGCATCAGGTCGGGGTCGAGGAAGGGCACGCGCACCTCGACGCCGACCGCCATGCCCATCTTGTCCGTGTAGTTGAGGTTGTGGTCGCACAGGAAATGCCTGGCTTCGAGGAACAGCATGCGGTTCAGGCGATCTGGCTCTCCAGGAATCGCCTGCAGGCTGTCCAGCAACGGAAGCGCCGGCACCCAGTCTCCGATCTGAGCACGCACGCCGGGCGCGAGGAGCGACGCCGAGTCCGCCCGCGGCAGCCACGTGAAGTAGCTGACGAGCCGTTCGTCGCCGTCGAGCGCCGCATCTCCCAGCGCGCGCCGCACCCGTCGCAGCGACGGTGGACTCGCGGGCAGAGTGCGCGCCGCCGTGCCGAGCAACCGGCGCGCCGATGCCGGGAGCCAGCTCCACAGCCTTTCCTGCCGCAGCGCGTAGTGGCGTCGATAACCAGTGAAGATGTCGTCGCCGCCGGCCCCGGACAACAGCACCTTGATGCCGTGCTCGCGGGCGAGCTGGCAGATCATCAGAGCGTTGAGCGGCGCCAGATCCGCCTGCGGCTCGTCGAGGTGCCACACCATGCGCTCGAATTGGTCGACGATCTCCGGGCCGACCCGGATCGTGTGCAGATCGACGTCGAGGTGCCGCGCCACTGCGCGCGCGTAAGGCAGATCGTCGACGAATCCCTCCCCGGAAGCCGACGTCGTCGTCTCGATCGTGAAGCACTGGATACGCTGGCCGGGCGCGTGCTTGCGGGCATAGGCAACGATCGAGCTCGAATCGAGTCCGCCCGAAAGAAAGGCGCCTACGGGAACATCGGCGACCATCTGGCGCCGCACCGACGTGTCGAGCGCCTCGCGCACCGCGCCGGCTGCTGCGTCGACGCCGCCCTGGAAAGCCGGGGTCGGATACGGCAGTTCGTAGTACCGCCAACGTTCGACGATCGTTCCGTCGCGCACAAGCAGCGCCGTGCCGGGTTCGAGCTTGCGCACCGACGCGAGCATCGTGTACGGCGTCGGCGCCCACAGATAGGTGAGATGCAGCCAGGCGGCGCGCGGATCGATCGTGCGCTCGACCGCGCCGCACTCGAGCAGCGCCTTCAACTCGCTCGCGAACAGGAACCCGCCCTTCGGCTGCGCGTAATAGAGCGGCTTGATCCCCGGTCCGTCGCGCACGACCAGCAACGACCGGTCGCGCGGGTCCCAGAGCGCGAACGCGAAGATGCCGTTGAGCAGCGGCAACGCCGCGCGCCCCCGCTCGAGGTACAGGCGCAGGATCACTTCAGTGTCCGAGTGACCGAAGAAGGTCGTTCCGGCACCCTCGAGCTGGGCGCGCAGCTCGCGATAGTTGTAGATCTCGCCGTTGTAGGTGAGCGTGACGCCGGTCGACGCGTCGGTCATCGGCTGGGCGCCGGTCGGGGAAAGGTCGATGATCGCGAGCCGCCGATGTGTCAGCCCGACCGAGGCGTTGGCCGCGAAATAGCTGCCCTCTCCATCCGGGCCGCGATGAGCGATTGCCGCATTCATGCTGGCCAGCAGGCCTCGGTCGAATGTACCGAAATAGCCGGCAATGCCGCACATGGCCAGGCGTTGCGACGCTCAGTGTCGGGACTGGAGGACACCCGCTCCGGGCGTTACCGGATCCGGGAAGCCGGCCTCGGTCAGGATCGCACGCAGCGCGGTGCGACGACCCGCATCGGCGAAGCGGCCCGCATTCGCGAGGCCGCGCCTGCGCATCTCCTCCCACAGCGCGACATCGTCGCTGAGCCTGGAAAGCTGCTCTGCCCAGGCCTGTGGATCATCGCCATACAGTACGGCACTTTGGTTGACCTCGACAATGCACGGTTCACGATTCGTCACGACGGGACAGCCGCAGGCCTGCGCCTCGAGGATCGCCAATCCGAAGCCCTCGCAAAGCGAGGGCTGCAGGTATGCCGTCGCGCTCTGCAGGATTTCCAGCTTGCGGTTAGTGTCGATCCGACCGGTCAGGTCGACGGCGCCGCGCAAACCCAGCGCGTCGATGCGTCGCTCGACGTCGACCAGTCCCGAACCATGCTGTCCGATCAGCACGAAGCGATGGCGTGGATGCGCGCGCCGAAAGATGGCAAAGGCTTCGAGCGACTCGAGCACCAGTTTGCGGCGCAGGTTCTCGCGCGTCAGCTGGGTGATGGCGACAATCGTCTCCTCGCGCGGCGTCTGCCTGGGCCGATGGCGGTCGAGATCGACCGCGTGATAGACGACGTGCGGATGACTGGGTCGCGTCGGTCCGAGCCGTTCGATCTCCGTGCGCGAGGTGAAGATTGTCGCGGTCGCGAATCGCAGCGCCAGCTTCATGAGAACGCGCTTGTGCAAGGGCCAGCCTTCAAGCCCACGTCCATCTTCGGTATGCACGTTCCCGATGAGCACGCAGGGGCGTGCCCGCAGCCGCGCCCACGCTACGGCGAAGAACCCGAAACCGAACCACCATGCGTAATAGAAGCCGGGTGTGGAGCGCGGCAGATCTCTGACCCGAGTGATGCACTGAACCTGCAACCCGAACGCCCGCAGCGATTCGATGTCGTTGCGATAGAACTCCAGCACCTCGAGCTGCGCCGGATCGGCGATGCGGACGAAGAAACCGACCGTGGGCCGGTCGCGAGTACGGCCGGAATCGCTGGGGTACGGCGGGGCGGGAATCGTCGGATCACTCTTCATCGAGCTACGCTTGCGGGAATGCCGGGGGCACCTGCCCCGAGGATAGACAATGCCTTTGCGTGATTTCGTGCGAAACGCGCTGCCGCGCTGGGCCCTGCATCGCTATCGCATCTGGAATGCGCGTCGCCAAGCACGCGCGTTCGGGCAGCTGTCGCCGGCCGCTGCCTTCGACAAGATCTATCTTGAGGAACGTTGGGGCAGCGCGGGACAGCCGTCGGGGTCGGGCAGCTATGGCATCTGGGCGCATGAGTACGTCGCCTACGTCAAGGAGCTTGCCGCTGAAAAGGGTCTGAAGACGGCCGTCGATATCGGTTGCGGCGACTTCAATATCGGTTCTCAGCTGGCCGGATCCTTCGATCGCTACGATGCAGTCGATGTTTCGCCGGTGATCATTGCGCGGAATACCACGCGGTTCAGTCACCTTGTGAACGTGCACTTTCGCGCCCTCGATGCCACGCGTGACGCCCTGCCGGTTGCGGACCTCGTGATGGTGCGACAGGTACTGCAGCACCTGACGAACGCGCAGATCGAGGCTCTCCTGCGCAATGTCGAGGCTTCCAGGCCGAAGGTCGTCGTGGTCGCTGAGCATGGGTTGCCGAACGGTGTCGCCGCCGGCTTCAACGTGGATCTGGAAGGTCACTCGCCCGGCACCCGGCTCGTGAATCATTCGTGCGTCAGAATCGACAGACCTCCGTTCAGTCGCAGCGCGGGTGTCGTCCGCGAGATTCCCGTCGATCGGCCCGTACTGGAGGGTGTTCCCGAGCATCTCGCAATTTTCCTTTGGGTTCCCGCCGGCGAAGCACGCGGCCCTGGCTGAGCGGATGCAGTCGCGCCGCGGTCGCTGGTCGGCTGAGGCCACTACGTGCCGCGACCAAGCGCCCTCGCTTCGATACCGAGGGCGATCAACAGGCGCAGCCCGCCGCCGACCAGAAAACCGATTCCGAGCGCGAGCAGCAGCCAGGATCCGACCAGCAGCCAGGTGATCAATACGACGGCAATTGCTTCGACGGTCGCCGAGAGCAGCGCGAGATGCGGACGACCCTCGTACACGGCGACATGAAAGACGCCCAGAGACGCAAGCCGCAGTCCGGCGCCGACGACGACCAGGCTCGCAACGGTAGCCACTTGGGTCGTGCATTGATCGCTGAGCTTGGAGCAGACGGGAAAGGCGACCCAACCCGCCGCCAACAATGCCGCCACGGACATGCCAACCAGGCGGGCCACCCGCAGGCAATGGCGCCAGATGCCGCCGGGTTCGCGTGTGCGCTCTGCCAGGGCCAAGCTCAGCGGGAAGAGTGCCGCGACCAGGACGGCGCCGATTGAATTCGATAGCGAGACTGCCACGTGCGCATGGCCGACCTCCTCCGGGAGGAGGCGGCCGATGATGGTGACGGGGACGATCGTCACCAGGGTCCCCACGAGGCCGATGGCGCCCGCGCTGAGGTTCTGGGCAAGGACTCGCCCGGCGGCACCTTGACTGCCGACCATACCGGTATCGATCGCCCTCAGCGCGCGACGTCCGATGTGCGCCAATGTCGACTGTCCCGCGACCACTACGACGACGGTCGCGCCGAGCATCCAGGTCGCATCGGCCTGACGGCCGGCGCCGAGCAGCAGGACGACCAGGGCGATCAAGCGCGGCAGTGCGATGCAAGCGAACGCCTGCAGATACTGACCCGCCGCCTGAGCGGCGCCGAGCCACAATGTCATGGGCAGCTGCGCCAGGGCAAGCACGGCGAACAGCACGAACCAAATCGCCAGCGAGGCACCGGCGCGCTGCGCGAGCAGCGGGAAGGCCCGATCGACACTCAGCCAGAGAATCGCGGCAGCCACGACCCCGAACACCACCAGCCACCGCTCGAGCGCGATGTGATCGCGCACCAATTGCGCATCCTCGCTGCGCCGGTCCTGGCTGCGCAGACGTGCGACCGCCGGCGGGACGAGAACGAAGCCGCCGAGCAAGAGCACGTTGAGGTAGTTCGCCCAATTGCTCGCGGCGGCGGCGACATCGAACGCGGCCTTGCCGTAGGCCCAGCCGAATGCGAGGATAAAGACCAGGGGGTAGGCGCCGAGGGCCAGTCGTGTTCCGACCGACGCCAGCACCTGCCCGCGTTGGCCACCCACGGATCAACTCTCCCTGTACGGCCGGTTGGCGGCGGTCACGACGGATCGCCACCGGAGTGAACCGGCCGCTCCGCGACGACGGCAATGACGGGCGCCACGATGACGTCGACGCGCGGATAGTTCGCCTTCAGCAAGAGCCACGCGATCGCGTCCGTGCACTTCTGCGCCAGGTGTCCCGCGAGTTGCCCCAATGTGCCGATCGAACGCTCGACGCCAAAGCTGGCACGGATGCGGAATCCCGCGTCCTGCAGCAGAGCGCGCAGACTCTCGACGGTGTATCCCTGCCGATGCGTGTAATCGCCCCAACGCGCATACGGCGCGGTGATGAAGTTGGCCATGTTCGGCACCTCGAGGATCAGGCGCCCGCCGGGGGCGAGACTCGAGAATGCGGCGCGTACCAATGCCAAGCTGCCCGCGCCGTCAAAGTGCTCCAGCACGTGCATGGCCACCACGCAGTCGAATTCGTGCGATCGAGTGCGCAGAAACTCGGTAGCGTCGCCGACATGGAGGTTCGCCTTTGCACCGCGCCGCCGCAGGGCATCGATCAACGCCGCGTCGTCGTCGAGCGCGCTCACATTGTCGAACCCGGAGCGCGCCAGGAACTCCAGCATCTCACCGTAGCCCGGGCCGATTTCGACGACGCGAGCGCTCGCAGGCGGAAGATGGCGCGCGTAGTTCTTCCTGAATGTCCGAATGCGTCGTTCGAAGAGCACCGGATCGAACCGGTCGCGCCAATAGGCATCGTAGTAGCTGGCGCGCTCGGGAGTCGTGTCCACCTGGATCGGGCTCATGCGTGATCACTTCGGCCGCGCGATCGCGAACACGCTCGGCGCCATTCCGACGCGTCCACCGCTCGTGGCCATGATCACGTTGCACAGCCTTGCCAATGCAGTGGATCGCCCGGCCCAGCCAACGGCCCGAACCGACACGGTCCGGTATCCCGCCTGTCCGAGCAGCATGGCAACCGAACTTGGCGTGAAGTTGTAGAGATGCGTGTGTGGAAGGATCTGGCTCGAATACAAGGCGGCACGCCTTCCCAGGACGCGCCTGAACAGCGAAGGGTAGGCGCGCAGTGCGTGAAGCGCCTTGAACTTGAACCAGAAGTAATGCGTTGACGGCACCGACAACGCAAGGACGCCGTCGGTCGCGATCAGGCCCCGCAAGGTCTTCAAACAGGACCGCGGGTCCCTCATGTGCTCCAGGGTTTCGAACGCGGTCACGTACTGGAACGCGCGACCAGCAAACGTGCCCGCATCCAGAGGCTCCGAGACGACCTTGCTCTGCGCTCCCCAAGCGGCCTGCGCCTTGTGCGCATAGTCAGGTGAGAGTTCGATTCCGTTCGGCACGACCCCGTCACGCATGGCCACCGAGCCGAATTCCCCGGTCTGGCACCCGAAATCGAGCAATTGCTCGCCGTCACTTGGGGCGCGCACGCTCGTGATGTCATCCCAATGAGAGCGGAATTCGGGCAGCCGGCTGCCGCCGATCAGCTCCGTCACCCCGCCCGCTTCGAGAACCGCCTTTTGCCACTCGATCGACTCGTTCCGATAGAGGCTCTCGAGGTACTCGTCGGTCACGTCACAGTCTACGTACAGCGTCCCGCAGCCGCGGCACCATGCGAGTTCGTACGCATCCGCCGGCAACACGCCCATGCCGAAACGCCGTTCCAACGGGGTTTCCGTGATCGCGATGGGATTGCCGCTCCGACCGCACACATAACAGGGCCGGGTCGTTTCCCTCACCCGGCTCGCGCCTGCCTGCCTATGCACGCCCGTACTGATCATCGAACCGCACGATGTCGTCCTCGCCGACGTAGTCCCCGCACTGGACCTCGATCATCACGAGCGGCAGCTTGCCAGGATTCTCGAGTCGGTGGCGCGCGCCGACCGGAATGAACGTCGACTCGTCCGGCGAAAGCAGAAACTCCCTGTCGTTGCAGGTGACCTTGGCGGCACCGGACACCACTACCCAGTGCTCGCTGCGGTGATGATGCATCTGCAGCGAGAGCCGCCCGCCGGGCTTCACCTCGATGCGCTTGATCTTGAAGCGAACGCTTTCGTTCAACGTCGTATACGTCCCCCACGGCCGCTCGACGGTCACGTGCTCAGTCGCGAGCGGACTCGCCTTGCTCTTGAGTTCGTCGACCACCGCTTTCACGCGCTGGCTCGCACCCTTGTGCGTGACCAATACGGCGTCGGGCGTTTCGACGACGACCAGGTCCTGTACACCCACGGTCGCAACGAGGCGGCCCGTGCTGCGCACATACGTGTTTCGCGTATCGATCAGTGTCACGTTGCCCTCGGCGGCGTTGCCGGACTTGTCGACCTCGACCGTTTCCGCGACGGCGTTCCAAGTTCCGATGTCGCTCCAGCCGATGTTGCATGCGACCGCCGCAACGTTGGCCGCGCGTTCCATCACCGCGTAGTCGATCGAGATGTTGGGCAGGGACGCGAAAGCCTCGGGGTCGAGCGCAGTCGCGCCATCGGCCGGTTTGCCCTTGTCCAACGCGGAAGCGGCGCGTTGCAGCACTTCCGGCGCGTGAACACGCAAGGCCTCCAATATGCTGCGCACGGTGAAGCAGAACATGCCGCTGTTCCACAGGTAACCACCGGCTGCCAGGTACGACTCGGCGGTCGCGCGGTCCGGCTTCTCGACGAAGCGCAATACCCTGCGCGCGACCAGTCCATCGATCGGCGCACCGACTTGCATATAACCGAATCCGGTTTCGGGCGCCGTCGGCTCGACGCCGAACAGCGCCAGATAGCCCGCTGCAGCCGCCTCGACCGCGGCATCCACCGCGTTTCCGAATGCGGTGGTGTCCGCCACCAGATGATCGGCCGGCAGGACGAGCAGGATGGCATCCTCGCCGAATTGCCTTGCCGCGTGCAGCGCCGCCACGGCAACCGCGGGTGCCGTGTTGCGGGCCATCGGCTCCAGGAGCATGGTGAACGTACCCCGCCCCGAGCCTTCGAGTTCCGCGCGCGTCTTGGCCGCATACGTATGGTTCGTAACGATGAGCGCATGCGTGCAGCCGCGGACATGGCGGGCCCGGTCGAACGTCCGGCTGAGCAGCGTGCCGCCGCGTACATGCATGAACGGCTTCGGCGCGGTTTCGCGCGAGATCGGCCACAGCCGGGTGCCCGCGCCGCCGGACAGGATGACTGGCACAACGATTCGGCTCATCGGCACGGAAGCGACGGTGGATTGACGGGACCGCAAGCGGTCGTTGGAGCCGGCCACCGCTTGCTGATCGCCGTGGCCAAGCGGCGCAAAGTCTACCGGAGGGTTAAGCTTTCGACCCCAAAGGTTGCCGCCCAATGACCCCTCCCGCCGCCCTCTTCGACACCGCACTTACCGCGCATTCGCAGACCTTCGCAACGCTGGGCAGCTTGCGGGCGCACCTGTTGGCAGCCGCCGAAACCTGCGCGGACGCGGTGCGCGCGGGCAACAAGCTGCTTTTCTGCGGCAACGGCGGATCTGCGGCCGACGCGCAGCATCTGGCTGCGGAACTGGTCGGTCGCCTCGTACGCGACCGTCGCTCCCTCGCGGGCCTGGCACTTTCCACGGATTCCTCGGCGCTGACATGCATCGCCAACGACTTCGGCTACGAAGAGGTCTTCGCGCGCCAGGTCGAGGGCCTCGGTCGCAACGGCGACGTGCTGATCGCGATCTCGACCTCCGGCAACTCGCCCAACGTGATCCGCGCGGTCGAAGTCGCCAAGCCCATGGGCATCGCGACGGTCGGCCTGCTCGGCCGCAACGGCGGCCACCTCGGCCCGCTGGTGGATTTCCCGATCATCGTCGCGGCCGAGGAGACGGCGCGCATCCAGGAGGCGCACATCTTCCTGGGCCACGTGATGTGCGCCCTGATCGAACACGGCTTGGGAGTCGGCGGCTGGGATAATCCCGCCAAGTAACGCTCGCGGCCGGCCTCCGGGGCCGGCGTCCCCGACTTGATCACTCGCGCACAATTCGCCGCCTGCCGCGTCCTCGTGGTCGGCGACATCATGCTGGACCGCTACTGGTTCGGCGAGGTCGAGCGCATCTCGCCCGAGGCGCCGGTGCCGGTGGTCCTCGTGCGCGGATCGGAAGAGCGGCTCGGCGGCGCGGCCAACGTGGCGCGCAACGTTGCGGCGCTGGGCGTGCAGACCGGCCTGCTTTCCGTCGTCGGCGACGACGAGGCCGGACGCCGCGTCAGCGCGCTGCTCGGCGAGAGCTCGATCCAGGCTTATCTTCACACCGACGCTGCGCTCGCCACCACGGTCAAGCTGCGCGTGCTGGGCCGCCGGCAGCAACTTCTGCGCGTCGACTTCGAGAACCAGCCCGAAGCCGAAGTGCTGGCGGCCAAACTCGATGAATACGAGTCGCTCCTGTCGCGCCATGACGTGGTCATCCTGTCCGATTACGGAAAAGGCGGACTCACACACATCACGCGCATGATCGAGCTCGCGCGCGCGGCCGGGCGGCGCGTCCTGGTCGACCCGAAGGGCGACGACTACACGCGCTACGCGGGCGCGACGGCGATCACCCCCAATCGCGCGGAGCTGCGCGAGGTCGTCGGCCGCTGGAGGGACGAGGCCGACCTGGAGGCGCGCGCGCAGAAGCTGCGGCGCGAGCTCGGCATCAGCGCCGTTCTGCTCACGCGCAGCGAAGAAGGCATGACGCTGTTTGCGGACGGACCGAGCTGGTCGATCCCGGCGGTCGCGCGCGAGGTGTTCGACGTATCGGGTGCCGGCGACACGGTGATCGCGGTGCTCGGCGCGGCGCTCGGCGCCGGGGCGGACCTGCGCGAGGCCGTGACGCTCGCCAACCGGGCTGGCGGCATCGTGGTCGGCAAGCTGGGCACTGCGACCGTGTCCTACGCGGAGCTTTTCGGATGAAGATCGTCGTCACCGGCGCCGCCGGTTTCATCGGCGCAAACCTGGTCAAGGCGCTCAACGATCGGGGCGAAACCGACATCGTGGCGGTCGACAACCTCACCCGCGCCGACAAGTTCCACAACCTCACCGACTGCGAGATCGCCAACTACTTCGACAAGGGCGAATTTCTCGATCTCGTGCGACGCCGCGCCCTGCCGAAGCCGGACGTCGTGTTTCACCAGGGCGCCTGCTCGGACACGATGCAGACCGACGGGCGCTACATGATGGAGAACAACTTCCGCTACTCGATCGAGCTGCTGCGCTGGTGCCAGACCGAGCGCGCACCGTACGTCTACGCGTCGTCGGGCGCGGTTTATGGCCTCGGGCCGACGTTCGAGGAGTCGCGCCCGAACGAACGGCCCCTGAACGTCTACGGATACTCGAAGTTCCTGTTCGACCAGGTAGTCCGGCGCGAGCTGGCGCGCGTGACCGCGCCGGTCGTAGGCCTCCGGTACTTCAACGTGTACGGGCCGCGCGAGTCACACAAGGGACGCATGGCTTCGGTCGCGTTCCATCAGTTCAACCAGTTTCGCGCCGAAGGCAGGGTCAAGCTGTTCGAGGGCAGCCACGGGTACGCCAACGGTGCGCAGTGCCGCGACTTCATCCACGTCGACGATGCGGTGCGCGTGAACCTGTTCTTCTGGCAAAAGCCGGCGAGCGGCATCTACAACGTCGGCACGGGACGCGCGCAGGAGTTCAACGACGTCGCGCTGACGGTGGTCAACACGTTGCGCGCCGCACGCAGCGAACCGGCGCTCAGCCTCGCGCAGGCGACGCGCACGGGCGCGATCGAATACGTCTCCTTTCCGGACGCGTTGCGCGGCAAGTACCAGGCGTTTACGCAGGCGGACACCGCGCGCCTGCGCGCTTCCGGTTTCGTCGCGCCGATGATGACCGTCGAACAGGGCACCGCCGCGTACATGCGATGGCTGCTCGAGCAGTCGGACTGAAATTGGCATCTGACCCCGTATCGCGAGGGCGGCGCGCGGCGTTTCTCGACCGCGACGGGGTGATCAACGTCGACCATGGATACGTGTTCCGGCGCGAGGACTTCGAGTTCGTCGACGGCGTGCTCGAGGCGAGCGCGACGCTGGCCGGGCGCGGCTTCGCGCTCGTCGTTGTCACCAACCAGTCCGGGATCGGGCGCGGGCTCTATTCGGAGGACGATTTCGCCGCGCTGACGGCGTGGATGAGCGAACGATTCGAAGCGGCCGGCGCTGCCCTGGCCGGCGTCTACCACTGTCCACATCACCCGGTCGAGGCGCGCGATGCGTATCGCATCGAATGCGATTGCCGCAAGCCCGCACCCGGAATGCTGCTGCAGGCGGCGCGCGAGTTGACGATCGATCTGGAGCGCTCGGCGCTGTTCGGCGACAAGCGTCACGACCTCGAAGCCGCTGCGGCGGCGGGCGTGCCGGCCCGGATCCTGCTCGGAACCAACGGCGAACGGCTGCCGGCGGCGATCGAAGCGAGCCTTTGCAGTGCGCGTTTTCGGTCGCTGGCCGATGCGGTTTCCAGCGCCGGGCTATGGAACCTGCTCGGCGAGACCTCGCATGCCTGATCGACCGGGGTTCGAGCACAAGATCGTCGCGCGCGCCGATCTGCCGGCGCGTGTCGCCGCACTCGAGCGTCCGATCGTGCTGACGAACGGCGTTTTCGACATCCTGCACCGCGGCCACGTCACCTATCTCGCGCGGGCGCGCGCCCTCGGCGCGAGCCTGGTGGTGGCGCTCAATACGGATCGATCGGTGCGCCAGCTCGGCAAGGGCGACGACCGGCCGGTCAATCCGCAGGACGATCGGGCCGCCGTGCTCGCGGCGCTCGAAAGCGTCACCCTGGTCACCTTGTTCGACGAAGCGGTGCCGCTGCCCGTGCTGGAGATCGTGCGGCCCGACGTGTACGCGAAGGGCGGCGACTACGACATGCAGCGGATCGAGGAAGCGCAGCTCGCCCGCACGTGGGGCGCCCGGATCGTCGCGATTCCCTTCGAGCACGAGCGATCGACCACCGCGCTGCTGAAACGCGTGCGCGGCGACTGAATGCTGGTCGTCGGCGATCTGCAGGGATGCTTCGCGAGCTTGCGCGAGTTGCTCGCTGCCGACGCCTCCGGCCGCAAGCTGCTGTTCGTGGGCGATCTGGTCAACCGCGGGCCGGATTCGCTTGCGACGCTGCGGTTCGTCCGCGACCTGGGGCAGCGTGCGATCGCACTGCTCGGCAACCACGACCTGCATTTGCTCGCGGTCGCGGCCGGTATCCGGCGCGCGCATCGCAACGACACCCTGCAGGACGTGCTCGATGCGCCGGACCGCGACGACCTGCTCGACTGGCTGCGCGCGCGGCCGCTCGCGCACCTGGAGGCTGGCGCGCTGTTCGTGCACGCCGGCGTGCTGCCCCAGTGGACCGTGGCGAAGACGCTTGCGCTTGCGGGCGAGGTCGAGGCTTTTCTTCGCGGTCCCGATCACCGGGCGTTTCTCGCCGGCATGTATGGCAATTCACCGGCGCGCTGGGACGACGGCCTGGTTGGCGTGGACCGTCTGCGGTGCGTGATCAACGCGCTCACGCGCGTGCGTTTCGTCAGCGACGACGGAACGATGGACTTCAGCGTCAAGGAAGGTACCGGCGCGGCGCCGCCGGGCTTCCAGCCCTGGTTCGATCATCCGCAGCGCGCCACGCATCCGGCACGCGGCGGCCTGCCGGTGGTGTTCGGGCACTGGTCGACGCTCGGGCTGCTCGATCGCGCCGACGCGATCTGCCTCGATACGGGCTGCGTGTGGGGCGGCTCGCTCACTGCGATGCGCTGGCCGGAGCGGACGCTGCTTCAGGTTCGCTGTCGTCAGGCAGCGGTGCCGACGCGGTAGGCACCGCCTGTTGCGCTCGCCCCGCATGCGGCGGCGCATCTATTGCAAGGCCGAGGTGATTGGCGATCGCGGCCCGCGCGACCTTGGCGAGTTGATGGCGCGTGGTGCCTGAGGCGGCAGGAAACGAAGGCAGACACGCCACCTCGACCGCGATGTCGCGCGCCACGAGAATGTTCCAGAGCGAGTTGACGAGGCTCATCTCGCCGACGAATCCCGCCGCCGCGGTCTGCACGCCGCGATCCGTGTAGCGCAGCGCGACCGGCCAGATCTCGCAGCCGACTTCGAGTGCCGGTGCGATCAGATTGGAGTGAAACGGCAGCAACTCGAAGCCGTAGGTCGTGGTGCCCTCGCCGAACACGACGATCGTTTCGCCCGCCTTGAGCCGATCACTCACGCGCTGGTTCATCGCGGCGACGGCGTGGCGCCGGCCTCGTTCGATGTAAAGCGTCCCAACCAGCGTCACCAGCCATCCGACCAGCGGCCAGCGACCGATCTCCGATTTGGCAACGAAGCGCGAGGGCAGCGTGCCGAGCAACGCGAAGACATCGATCCACGAAATGTGATTGGCGAGTACGAGGCGCCCCAACGATCCCGGCACGACACCCTCGCGCGCGAGCCGCGGATCGAGCGGGCGGCCCGTGACGACAAGGCGCATTCCGCAGATCCGTACCAGTCCGCGCGACCATGCACCGATGATGCGGTTGCGTCGCCGCTGGTCGAGCGTCGGGAACAGGAGGCCGCTGATGACGATGCCGTCGAGGATGTGCAGCAGCAGGATCAGAGCGCGCAGCGGCGCGAGCACGTATCGCATCGCTCAACACGCCGCCGGCGTCGAACGGCGAAAAATGGTGTCTGACCCCATTACTTGCGGCTGAAGCGGACGTCGCCGCCGACCAGTGTGTAGCGGGTGCGGCCGACGAGTTCGTAGCTCGAAAATGGCGTGTTCTTGCCGTGGCTCACGAGGGACGCCGGCAGGGGGCGCCACGGCTCTTGCGGGTCGAACACGAAAATGTCGGCCTTGGCGCCGACGGCGAGGCGACCGGTGGGTTCGGCCAGGATCTGGCCCGGTGTGCTGCTCACCTTGCCGAGCGCATCGAGCATTCCGATCCTTTCTTCGCTCGCCCACTTGAGCACCAAGGGAAGCAGCGTCTCGAGTGCGGTGGCGCCCGGCGCCGCTTCGTCGAAAGGAAGCAGCTTGTCGTCCGCGTCCACAGGCGTGTGATCGGAGCAGATCGCGTCGATGGTTCCATCCGCCAGTCCGGCCCGAATCGCATCACGGTCGCGGCCCGAGCGCAGGGGCGGGTCGAGGCGGAAGTTCGAGTCGAAGTAGCCGATGTCGACGTCGATCAGGTGCACGTGATGGATGCCCACGTCGCAGGTCACCGGCAATCCCTCGTGTTTCGCGCGGCGCACGAGCTCGACCCCGCTGCGGCTCGACAAGCGGCACAGGTGCACGCGCGCGCCGGTGACACGCTGCAGTTCGAACACCGTGTGCAACGCCACCGTCTCCGCAACCTCCGGTATCGAAGGCAACCCGAGGCGCGCCGCGACCGCGCCGGCCGCCGCGACGCCACGCGCGGCGAGCGTGTCTTCCACCGGCCGCAACCAGATCGGAAGATCGAAGGTCCGCGCATAACGCATCGCCTGCAGCAGCACCCCGTTGTCGGGCGGCAGCGTCGCGGTCTGGGCGAACGCGACACAGCCGACCTCCGCGAGCGTCTCGATCTCGGCGAGCACCTCTCCGGCAAGACCCGCGGTGAGCGCGCCGAGCGGATACAGGCGCGCGCCGGCCGCTTCGCGCGAGCGCTGGCGCAACATGCGGACGAGGCCGGGCTCGTCCAGCGGCGGATCGGTGTCGGGCGGGCAGACGAGGCCCGTGATCCCGCCGGCGAGCGCGGCATGCGACTCGACCTTCAGCGCCCCGTCCGTGCCCGGCTCGCGCATGCGCGCGCAGAGGTCGACCAGGCCCGGCGCAACGACGAGGCCGGATGCGTCCAGCGTCTGGTCGGCGACGAACCCATGCGGCGCGGCGCCGATCGACGCGATGCGACCGTCGTCGACGAACACATCGGCGCGCGCATCGAACTTCGACGCCGGATCGAGGACGCGGCCGTTGCGGATGGCGAGCTGCATGGCTATTGCATCCGATGCGACGACGCGACAAGCGCGAGCACGGCCATGCGGACGGCGATGCCGAAGGTGACCTGCGGCAGGATCACGCTCTGCGTGCCGTCGGCGACATGCGAGTCGATCTCGACGCCGCGATTCATCGGGCCCGGGTGCATCACGATCGCGCCCGGGCGCGCGAGCTGCAATTTTTCGGGCGTCAGGCCGTAATTGCGGAAGTATTCCTGGGCGCTCGGCAGCAGCGATCCTTTCATGCGCTCGTTTTGCAGCCGAAGCATGATGACGACGTCGGCGCCGCGGATGCCTTGGTCGAGCCGCGTGCAGACGCGCACGCCGAGCTGCTCGAGGCCGCCCGGCAGCAGCGTGAGCGGCCCGACGGCGCGCACTTCGGGCACTCCCAGCGTCGTGAGCGCATGGATTGCCGAGCGCGCCACGCGCGAGTGCAGGATGTCGCCCACGATCGCCACGACGAGCTGCGAAAAGTCGCGCTTGTAGTGGCGGATCGTGTACATGTCTAGCAGCCCTTGCGTCGGATGAGCGTGGCGCCCGTCGCCGGCGTTGATCACATGCACCTGCGGCGCGACATGGCGCGCGATCAGGTACGGGGCGCCGCTCGAGGCGTGGCGCACCACGAACATGTCCGCCTGCATCGCGGTCAGGTTGTTGATCGTGTCGAGCAGCGACTCGCCTTTCGCGGTCGACGAACGCGTGATGTCGAGATTGAACACGTCGGCCGACAGGCGCCGCGCGGCGATCTCGAACGTCGTGCGCGTGCGGGTGCTGTTCTCGAAGAACAGGTTGAACACCGAACGGCCGCGCAGGAGCGGCACGCTCTTCACCTCGCGCTCGGCGATGTTGATGAAGCTGTCGGCCGTGGCAAGGATGCGCTCGAGGATGGCACGTGGCAGCCCTTCGATCGAAAGCAGGTGGTGCAACTCGCCGTTGCGGTTCAGCTGCGGATTGCGTCCGGCCTCAGGCACCGCGCTGCTCCAGCGTGAGGTGCAGCTTGCCCGCCGCGTCGCGCGACAGTTCGACGCTGACCGCGCGCGGCACTTCGAGCGTTGCGCCGACGGCGCACGCCTCGACCGGCAGTTCGCGCCCGCCACGATCAATCAGCACCGCGAGATCGATGCGCGCCGGGCGGCCATAGTCGAACAGCTCGTTCATGGCCGCGCGCACGGTGCGGCCCGTGTACAGCACGTCGTCGACCAGCAGCAGGTTCTGGCCATCGACGTCGAATGCGATCTGCGACGGCTTGACGGTCGGGGAAAGGCCCTGTCGATTGAAGTCGTCGCGGTAGAAGCTGATGTCGAGCACGCCGACCGGAAAGGCGATGCCCAGCTCGTCTTTCAGGCGCTCCGCCAGCCAGACCCCGCCCGTGCGCACGCCGACCAGGCGCACGTCGCGGCCGGCGACACGCTCGCGCACCCGGGCGGCGAAGCGGCGGTAGATCGCCTCGGCATCGAGATCGATCAACCTTCGTCCTCCTGCGGCTCGTCGAACCACTGCTGCAGGATGACCGCCGCGGCCTCCGCATCGCTTGCAGCGCCGTCTCCGAGTACGGCCGAGGAGTAGCGCTCGTCGACGAACGCGACCGGCAGGCCATAGCGACCCTGGACCTGCCGCCCGAAACGCCGCGCCTGGCGAGTGACGACGTGCTCCGCGCCGTCGGGGTGGCGGGGCACGCCGACGACGACCTGCTGCGGCTGCCATTCCTTCATGAGCGCCTCGATCGCGTCCCAGCGCGCAGCGTGATCGGCAGCGATCACCTGCAACGGACGCGCCCGCCGGGTGATCGAGTTGCCCAGCGCTACGCCGATCCGGCGCATGCCGAAATCGAAGCCCAGCACGACCTGTTCGGTCATCGAAGAACGTGGGAGGAACGAAAAGACGGGTGCGGTGGCGCAGGCCGCATGGAACGGCTCACGCATGCCCGGCCGTCCCGGAAAGCTGCATCCCGTCGACGATGCCGAGCAGCTTCAGCGCGGCGGCCATGCGATCCTCGGCGGGAGTCTCGAAGATAACGTGCGGATCGGCCGGCACCGTGAGCCACGCGTTGTGCGCGATCTCGTCCTCGAGCTGGCCGGCGCCCCAGCCCGAATAGCCGAGCGTAACGATCGCCCGGTTCGGTCCGCCGCCGATGGCGATCGCCTCGAGCACGTCCTTCGACGTCGTGAGCGCAATGTCCTCGGTCACCCGGAGCGTCGATCCGTAGCTGCCGGAAGGCTGGTGCAGGACGAAGCCGCGCTCGGTCTGCACGGGTCCGCCGAAGAAGACGAGTTCGTCCTTCCAGGGCGCGATCTCGAGCTTGAGGTCGATCTTGTCGAACAGGCGCGCGAGCGTCAGTTCGGTCGGGCGATTGATGACCAGACCCAGCGCCGTCTTGTCGTTGTGCTCGCAGACGTAGACCACCGAACCGGAGAAGTTCGGATCCGCCATGTTGGGCATAGCGATGAGAAAGTGATGCTTGAGGTCCATGCTGCGTGGTTTTCCGGACTGCGATTCTAGCCCCGTGTTGTCGGCCCGGGCCCCAGATCGGGCTATGCGCATTGCCATTTTTGCGCCCTGCGCCGCACTGTCAATATGCGATATCACCTGCCTGCGGAAATCGTTGTGGACTCGGCCCTGGTGTGGTTCCGTCGCGACTTGCGCGTCACCGACAACGCCGCGCTCTATCACGCGCTGCGTGCCGCGCGCCGCGTCTACTGCACGTTCGTCTTCGATAGCTCCATTCTTGATCCGCTGCGGAAAAACGGACCGGCCGCCGATCGCCGGGTCGAGTTCATACATCGTTCCGTCGCCGCCCTCGGCGAACGCCTGCGCGCTGCCGGAGGCGCGCTCGAATGTCGCAGCGCAGCCGCGATCGAGGAGATTCCGCGGCTCGCACGCGAACTTGCCGCAGATGCAGTCTTTGCCAACCGCGATTACGAACCCGCCGCGCTCAGGCGCGACGCCGAGGTTGGCGCCGCGCTCGAGCGCGATGGTCGCGCATTCCACCTGTTCAAGGACCAGGTCGTCTTCGAACACGACGAAATCCGCACGGCTGCGAACCAGCCGTTTTCGGTGTTCACGCCGTACAAGGCTGCGTGGCTCAAGAAGCTGACACCGTTCTACCTGAAGGCGTATCCGGTCGAGCGATATCTCGGCGCTCTCGCGGGTGCAGCGGCGCCGCCGTCAATGGCCAGTCTCGAGTCCCTCGGGTTCCTTCCAACCAATCTGGCGGACCTGAAGCTGGGCTACGGGGAGGAAGGCGGACGACAGGTGTTCGAAGATTTCTGCGCGCGGATCGACGCTTACGCAACGGCGCGCGACTTTCCGGCCGTCAGGGGTCCGTCGTACCTCTCCGTGCATCTTCGCTTCGGCACGGTTTCGGTGCGCGAATTGGCGCGTTTTGCATGGGAACGCAGCCAGCGATCGCCGCCCGGCGCGGAAAACGGCGCGGGCGCGTGGCTATCGGAACTGATCTGGCGCGACTTCTACCAGATGATCCTGCGCGAGCATCCGCACGTGACCCTGGGTGCTTTCCGGCGCGAATACAACTCCATCGCGTGGGAGGAAAACACAGACGCATTTGCGGCGTGGTGCGAGGGGCGGACGGGATATCCGCTGGTGGATGCCGCCATGGCGCAGATCAACTCCACCGGGTACATGCACAACCGCTTGCGCATGGTGACGGCGAGTTTCCTCACCAAGGACCTCGGCATCGACTGGCGTCGGGGTGAGGATTACTTCGCGCGTCACTTGAACGACTACGATCTGGCGGCCAACAATGGCGGCTGGCAGTGGGCCGCATCGACCGGGTGCGACGCCCAGCCTTACTTCCGCATCTTCAACCCGGTCACCCAGTCGGAACGCTTCGACCCGGAAGGAAAGTTCATCCGCCGGTATCTGCCACAACTCGAACGATTCACCGCCGCGGAGATCCACGCGCCCTGGCGCGTTCCCGAAGAACGGCAGCATGCGGCTGGTTGCCGCATCGGCACCGACTACCCTGCCCCCATCGTCGATCACGCCACCGCGCGGCTGCGGACCCTCGAGCGCTACGGCAAGGCAAAGACCCGTTAGTTGGTGGCCCTCAAAAAAACGGCCCGCTCATGCGGGCCGTTCCTTTCGTCGGGTGCTGGACCCAGAATTACATGTCCATGCCGCCCATGCCGCCCATGCCGCCCATGCCACCGCCGGCGGGCGCGGCGGGCTTCTCTTCCACGAGCTCCGCAACCATCGCGTCGGTCGTGAGCATCAGGCCGGCCACGGACGACGCGTTTTGCAGTGCCGTGCGCGTCACCTTGGTCGGATCGAGCACGCCCATCTCCACCAGGTCGCCGTACTCGCCGGTCTGGGCGTTGAAGCCGAAGTTGCCCTTGCCTTCGGTCACGCGGTTGACCACCACGCTCGGCTCGAAGCCGCTGTTGTTGACGATCTGGCGCAGGGGCTCTTCCATCGCGCGCAGGACGATCTTGATGCCGGCGTCCTGGTCGGTGTTGTCGCCCTTGACCTTGGCGATGGCGTGCTTCGCGCGGATCAGCGCAACGCCGCCGCCCGCCACGATGCCCTCTTCGACCGCCGCACGCGTGGCATGCAGCGCGTCCTCGACGCGGGCCTTCTTCTCCTTCATCTCGACTTCCGTCGCCGCACCGACCTTGATCAGGGCAACGCCGCCAGCCAGCTTCGCGACGCGCTCCTGCAGCTTCTCGCGGTCGTAGTCGCTGGTTGCTTCCTCGATCTGGGCGCGGATCGCCTTGACGCGAGCCTCGATGCCCTTGGTTTCGCCGGCGCCGTCGATGATCGTGGTGTTCTCCTTCGCGATCTCGACGCGCTTGGCCTGGCCGAGGTCGGCCAGCGTCGCTTTCTCGAGCGTCATGCCGGTCTCTTCGGCGATCACCGTGCCGCCGGTGAGGATGGCGATGTCTTCCAGCATTGCCTTGCGGCGGTCGCCGAAGCCCGGCGCCTTGACTGCGCAGGTCTTGAGGATGCCGCGAATGCTGTTGACGACCAGGGTTGCGAGCGCTTCGCCTTCGACTTCCTCGGCGACGATCAGCAGCGGGCGGCCAGCCTTGGCGACCTGCTCGAGCACCGGCAGAAGGTCGCGGATGTTGCTGACCTTCTTGTCGTGCAGCAGCACGTACGGATTCTCGAGGATGCTGATCTGCTTGTCGGGGTTGTTGATGAAATACGGCGAGAGGTAGCCGCGATCGAACTGCATGCCCTCGACGATGTCGAGCTCGTTGTTCAGCGACTTGCCGTCCTCGACGGTGATCACGCCTTCCTTGCCTACCTTGTCCATCGCGTCGGCGATGATCTTGCCGATCTCGGGATCGGCGTTGGCGGAGATTGCGCCGACCTGCGCGATCTCCTTGCTGGTCGTGGTGGGCTTGGAGAGCTTCTTCAGCTCCTCGACGGCGGCGGTGACGGCCTTGTCGATGCCGCGCTTGAGATCCATCGGATTCATGCCGGCGGCGACGTATTTCATGCCTTCCGTCACGATCGATTGCGCCAGCACGGTGGCGGTAGTGGTCCCGTCGCCCGCGTTATCCGACGTCTTGGATGCCACTTCCTTGACCATCTGGGCACCCATGTTCTCGAACTTGTCCTTCAGTTCGATTTCCTTGGCGACCGAAACGCCGTCCTTGGTCACGGTCGGTGCGCCGAAGCTGCGCTCGAGCACCACGTTGCGGCCCTTTGGACCCAGTGTCACCTTGACCGCGTTGGCCAGGATGTTCACGCCGCGAACCATGCGATGACGCGCGTCATCGCCGAAAAACACTTGTTTTGATGCCATGTCGAAAAGCTCCGTTGATTCAGTTCTTGGGTTGTGGCGCTCAGGAGACGACGCCCATCAGGTCTTCCTCGCGCATCACGAGGAGCTCGTCGCCGTCGACCTTGACTGTCTGGCCGGCGTACTTGCCGAACAACACCCGATCACCCACCTTCACATCGATCGGGATCAGCTTGCCGTTGTCATCGCGCTTTCCGGGTCCGACCGCAACGATCTCGCCTTGATCGGGCTTCTCTGCGGCGTTGTCGGGGATGACGATGCCGGAGGCGGTCTTGCGCTCGTTATCGAGGCGCTTGACGATCACTCGATCGTGCAAGGGACGGATCTTCATAGCCATAAGCTCTCCATTTACAAGATATTGATTTAAAACAGAAATGAACTTCGGGCCTGGAGGGCCGAGGCACCGAACCGCAGCCGTCAGCACTCGCCCTAGGCGAGTGCTAATTGTATGGATCCGCAGCGTGGCTTTCAAGCGACGCGGGCGCAACACCCTGTCCGCCGGATCCCTAGGAAGCGTGATTCGCCAAGCTCGCCCGGCCCCGTCTTTCACTTCCCGCCGGGTGAGCGTGAGAGCGTCGCACCGCGCGATTTGGGGCCGTGGATTAGGCCCTCTCCGCGATTCAGTACGCGATCGACTTGCCGAGAATTCGAGGTGATTCGCCGTAAAGGATTTGCGAGATGGAACTCACGCTACACAGTGTTGCACTCGGGGAGAGAAAGCCCCGCCCGAACGCGGGCGACCAGCGTGGCAAGCAGGGCTTCGTGCATTCGATGCTGAGCTTCACCCGCCTGGAGATCCCTGAAGTCGAGTTGTTTGAAACCGCGGTCACGTTCGACCCGTCGACCGATCCCTTGACGGCCCATGACGCGCTGGCGTCGGTATTCGGCCAAAAAGCCGGCTTCGGGCGGTTCCTGTTTCGCGCGGATAGCGCGAGCGCTGGCCGCTTCTGGGTGCGCTCGATCGAACCGTGGACGCGCTGGCCGGACCACGCGCTCAATGCGCTTGAACCGCGCCGGGTCGTGGTCCAACTCGCCGAAGGCCTGATGTATCACTTCACGCTGACCGTCTGCGCGGGAGAAGAGTTCGTCACGGCCAACGAAAAACGCGTCGTGCCCTTCGACACGAGCGAACGCGTTGCCACCTGGTTCCGCGACGAGTCGGCGCAATTCGGCGTCAAGCCCCTGATGGTGAACGTCACCCTGAACACGATGCGCTTCGCGCATGGCGAGCAGCGTTTCAAGGTGCCCTACGCCGTGCTGGACGGCGCGCTCGAGGTCGCCGATTCCAACCGCCTGCGCCGGCGCGTCCTGAAGGGTTTCGGCTATTACCGCCGCACCGGGTTGGGCATGCTGGAGCTCTCGAACTGACTCCCGGGCGGGGGCGGTCCGAAGCTTTCCGCACTTGCGCGACGCTTCCCGGGCCCCATGTTGCGCACATGGAGGCCGGATGATGATCGATACCACGCAGGAACGATTTACGCGCGACGTCATCGACGTATCGCACGAGTTGCCGGTGCTCGTCGATTTCTGGGCGCCGTGGTGCGGCCCTTGCCGGGTGCTGGGGCCGATGCTCGAAAAGCTCGAGGCGGCCTACGACGGGCGCTTCCGACTGGTGAAGGTCGACTCGGATCGCAACCCCGATCTGTCGGCGCAATTCGGCGTGCGCAGCATTCCGTACGTCGTCGCTTTCGTCGACGGCAAGCCGGTGAATGGATTCGTCGGTGCGCTGCCCGAGGCGCAGCTGCGCGCATTCATCGACAAGGTCGTACCGAATCCCAGCGAGATCCAGCGTCGCAAGGCACTGCGGCTGGCAGGGTCCGGCGACCTCGCGGGTGCGGCGACTTCGCTCCGGTCCGCCATCGCCCTCGACCCGGACAGCGATGCCGCCCTGATCGACCTCGCGAACGTGCTCCTGACCCAGGCAGACGGGAAGAGCGTGGCCGAGGCCAGGGAAGCGCTGGAGCGGGTGTCGAAGCTCCGCCGGGGCGAGCCGGCGGTCGCCGCCCTCGAGACGCGGCTCGCCGCGCTCGAGAAAAGCGCGAGCTTGCCGTCGCGGCAGGAGCTGGAAGCACGTATCGCCGCGCATGGTGGTGACGTGCAGGCCCGCTTCGACCTGGCAAACCGGCTGATCGCGGAACGCCGGTTCGAGCCCGCGCTCGAGCAGTTGCTGGCGATCGTCGAGCGCGACCGCAATTTCGGCGAGGACGCGGGTCGCAAGACGATGCTGGCGGTGTTCGATCTCGCAGCCGATCAACGCGAACTGATCTCCAGCTTTCGCCGGCGTCTTGCCGCAGCGCTAAACCGTTGAAGCCACGGCGGCTCGGGCGCCGGATGTCGGGGCCGGTGTAGTTGCTCGCCGCGGAGTCGAAGCCGCGTGATCCGCAAAAGGGCAAACGCCACGCGCTGGCGCAGCTGGTCCAAGGCGAGCATCGCCTGGCGCCAGAACGTGCAATAGAGCGCATCCATCGTCACTGTCGCGCCCTGCGGAATCGGCAGCGGCATTCGCGCGCTCGGGTGCGAGCCGGTCTGTGCGGGCGGGCGATGGCGTTGGTTGTGCGGACGCGCCGGCGCTCCAGTTGACCTACTCGCCGCCGCCGCACGCGACGACCAGCAAGGACACGGCACTCGCGATGAGTAAGCTTCGCGTCGTGTTTCGCTTTGTCTTCACTCGGATCCCCGCTTGGCAGCGCCGGTGCCGTCTGCTCGCGCGCACCGCGCGATCTCGTGCCGGCGACGGTGCGCGCAGGCCGGGAAGCGCACTTTCAAGCGTCCATCCGGCGCACCATCCAGCTACGGCGCGAGCGTTATGTCCGAGTGAAAATTTCGCGTGCGACGGCGGGAAACGATCCCCTGCTTCGTTGCTCGCATCGTTGTTCTCGTGCTTGCTCTGCTTCGCGCCGCTCGACGGCGCGCACGCTCTCGGCGACGACGCGGGCCTCGTCTCGCTCGCCCCGCAGCTGCGCGAGTCGATGCGGTCGACGGGTTTACCCGCCTCCGCATTCGCGATCGTCGTGCGCCCGCTCGGCAAGCGGCGCGGCATCAACATCGCCTTCAACGACAAGAAGCCGATGAGTCCGGCTTCGACCATGAAGCTCGTCACCACGTACGCGGCGCTCGACTTGCTCGGGCCCGCATTTCAGTGGCGCACCGAAGCGTTCAGCGCGGGCGCGCTGCACGACGACGTTCTGGAAGGCGACCTGATGATTCGCGGCGGTGGCGACCCGAAGCTGGTGGTCGAAAACCTGTGGTCGCTGGTGCAGAGGATCCGCGCCTACGGCGTGCGCGAGATTCGCGGCGACGTGGTGCTCGATCGTTCCGCCTTCGAACCACTCCTGCACGATCCCGCGCTGTTCGACGGCGAACCGCTGCGGCCGTACAACACGGGGCCCGATCCGCTGCTGCTGAACTTCAAGACGCTGAGTTTCGCGTTCGTGCCGGATCCCGATTCGCACATCGTGCGGGTGATCGCGAGCCCGCCGATGTCGGGACTCAGGTGGCCGGCGATGCTGGGCGGTGACGATGGGCCATGCAACGACTGGCGCGCGCACCTGCAGGCGGATTTCAGCAATCCGCTGGACCCGGTGTTCCGCGGCACCTTCCCGGTCTCGTGCGGCGAGCGCGTGTGGCACGTGAGCGTGCTCGACCACGCCACCTATTTCGGTGCCGTGTTCCGGGCGCTGTGGGAAGGCGCGGGCGGAACCTGGTCGGGCCAGGTGCGCGATGGGACCGTACCGCCCGAGGCGCGTCGCATCGCCGAAAATCTTTCTCCGCCGCTCGTCGACGTGATCCGCGACATCAACAAATTCAGCAACAACGTGATGGCGCGGCAGGTGTTTCTCACCCTCGGCGCCGAGACGTCGGGACACGCGGCCAATGCGGAACTCTCCGCGCAGGCGATCCGTGACTGGCTGGCGAAGCGGGCCATCGCGATGCCGGAGCTCGTGCTCGAAAACGGCTCGGGCTTGTCGCGCATCGAGCGCACGACGGCCGCGGGCATGGCGCACCTTCTTGTCGCGGCTTTCGATGGACCGCTGATGCCCGAGTTCATGGCGTCGCTTCCGCTCGTCAACGTCGATGGGCTCGCACGGGCGCAGTCGGCGGCGGCCGGCTCGGCCCACGTCAAGAGCGGATCGCTGCAGGAAGTCCGCGCCGAGGCGGGGTACATGCGTGCCAAAAATGGAGCGCGTTACGTGCTCGTGGTCTTCGTGAACCACCCGCTGGCTGCCGACAGCCAGCGATTCCTCGACTTCATCCTCGATTGGCTCTACCTCAACGGGTGAGCGACCGCTAGCTTCGCTCAGACTGTCGGAATTTCCCGCGTGAGACGGCGACCATTATATAGCCAATATGCGGTATCTTCGGCAAATTCGACAGCCGATCCAGCATCGACCGCGCGGCGGCGCCCCTGCCCGCGCTATCTCCTGGCTGGAATCGACCGCGTCGGCGCCGCTCGCGCGACCTCGGTCTGTGGCCCGCTTGGAGTTCATCGGGGGAGTGCGATGCGCGGTGCAGTCAACTTTCTCGTCGGCGCGGGTGGCGCCATCGGAAAGCGATGAGCATGGATTCGATTCGAGCGGTGGCCGACGGCACTTTGCCTGGCGCAGCGACGAAGACGCGCAGCTTTGCCTGTCGATTTTGCGGCGCGCCCCTGAAAACGACCTTCGTCGACCTCGGCATGTCGCCGCTTTGCCAGACCCACATCCGTCCCGACCAGTTGCACGAGATGGAGCCGTTCTACCCGCTGCACGCCTATGTGTGCGACCAGTGTTTCCTGGTGCAACTCCAGGAATTCGTCACGCCCGACGAGATTTTCACCGAGTACGCGTATTTCTCCTCCTACTCGACGAGCTGGGTCGAGCACGCGCGCCGCTACGCGGAGGCAGTGATCGAACGGTTCCAGCTGGGGCCGGACAGCAAGGTGATGGAGATCGCCAGCAACGACGGTTATCTGCTCCAGCATTTCGTGGCGCGCGGTGTTCCGGTGCTTGGGATCGAGCCGGCGGCGAACGTGGCCAAGGTCGCCATCGAGCGCGGCGTTGCCTCGACGGTCTGCTTCTTCGGACGCAATACCGCGCGCGACATCGCGCGCGACCACGGACGACCCGACCTGCTGCTCGGCAATAACGTGCTGGCGCACGTTCCCGACATCAACGACTTCGTCGGCGGCATGAAGCTGCTGCTCGCGCCGACCGGCGTGATCACGATGGAGTTCCCGCACCTGCAGCGACTGATCGCCGAGAACCAGTTCGACACCATCTACCACGAGCATTTCAGCTATCTGTCGTTCGTGGTGGTCGAGCGCATCTTCGCGCATCACGGCATCACTTTGTTCGACGTCGAGGAGTTGCCCACGCACGGGGGTTCGCTGCGCATCTACGGACGCCACACCGAGAACGCCGGTCTGCCCGTGGCCGCGCGCGTGCAGGCGTTGCGACAACGCGAAATCGACGACGGCTTCCTCACGCTGGACCGCTATCGCGGGTTCGACGAGCAGGTGAAGCAGACCAAGCGCAAGCTGCTGTCGTTCCTGATCGACGCCAGGCAGCGCGGCAAGAAGATCGTCGGCTACGGTGCGCCCGGCAAGGGCAACACGCTGCTCAACTACTGCGGCATCCGCACCGACTTCCTCGACTTCACCACCGACGCGAATCCGTACAAGCAGGGCAAGTTCACACCGGGCACGCGCATTCCGATCGTGGCACCGGAGACGATCGGCTCCGCCCGGCCCGACTATGTCCTGATCCTGCCCTGGAACCTGCGCGACGAGATCACCAAGCAGGCCGCGTACATCCGCGAGTGGGGCGGCCAGTTCGTGGTTCCGATTCCCGAAGTCCGGGTGCTGTAGGAGCGCTTCTCCGGGCCTGGCCGCCGCTTGATTAGCTCGACACTGATGCCCATGAAGATTCTCGTCACCGGTACGGAAGGCTACATCGGCGCCCGTCTCGCTCCACTGCTCGCCGCCGGCGGGCACGCGGTCTGCGGACTGGATGCCGGTTTCTACCGGGACGGCACGCTGTATCTCGATCCGCTCGGCATGGCGATCTCGCCGCCCACGACCTACAAGGACCTGCGGTCCGTGACGACAGCGGATTTCGCCGGTTTCGATGCAGTCGTGCATCTGGCGGAGTTGTCGA